>PPYF01506566.1_pt1 | contig 60532 bp, 30 predicted proteins | sample 1559871 | NCBI WGS metagenome assembly PPYF01 (sample SAMN08240021, study PRJNA423297) | Human gut metagenome, whole genome shotgun sequencing project. | reverse complement strand
TGCAAGTCCCTCTAATAAGTGTTGGTATCCTTTCCGGGAAAGAGATTGAATTCTCTTTCCCTATAAAATTTATCTCTTCCGACGGAACAGAAAGCTCCGGTATGCAAAAGGCTATTTACCGGGAGGGGAAGATTCATTGGCAAGGGAAAGAATATAATGAATTATCTTTCACTCCCCAACAAGGTGCACCTGCTTTCTTTGAACTGAAAGATGTGACCATCGGAATCAACTTCCATTGGGAACGCAAAGAAGTCCAGAAATTCAAAGGGGAGTTAAAGATCATCATCGAAGGGGAACAACTTACTGCTATCAATATTATTTCCATTGAAGAATATCTTACCAGTGTCATTTCATCAGAGATGAGCGCAACAGCTTCTTTAGAACTACTAAAGGCACATGCTGTTATTTCCCGAAGTTGGCTGTTGAATAAGTGTAAGACAGAGAGTAGAAAACAGGAAATGAAGAACGAGAAAACAGGAAAGTCTATACAGAAGGATAGCGCAACCTGTTCTCCATCTTTCGTTTCGGATTTTCAATTTATCAAATGGTATGACCACGAAGCGCACAAAAACTTTGACGTATGCGCAGACGATCACTGCCAACGGTATCAAGGAATCACACGTGCCTCAACACCACAAGCTATCGAAGCAGTCACTGCTACCCGGGGCGAAGTATTGATGTATGCAGGAACGATTTGTGATGCCCGTTTCTCTAAATGTTGCGGCGGGGCTTTTGAAGAGTTCCAGAATTGTTGGGAAAACGTAAAGCACCCCTATCTCATCGGTCAACGGGATTGTAAGATCGAAGACCAACTACCCGATTTGACAATAGAGACAGAGGCTGATAAATGGATTCGTACTTCTCCTGTCGCATTCTGCCACACGCAGAACAAAAAGATCCTAAGCCAGGTTTTAAACAACTATGACCAGGAAACGACAGACTTCTATCGTTGGAAAGTCTGCTACTCCCAACAAGAACTTTCAACCCTGATTCATCAACGTTCGGGGATTGATTTCGGGCAAATTCTGGACTTAATTCCTATAGAACGGGGAACGTCGGGACGCCTTGTCCGATTGAAGATTGTAGGAACCTTGCGGACACTTATTATCGGAAAAGAGCTGGAAATACGTCGTACCCTATCTACTTCCCATCTTTATAGTTCTGCCTTCGTAATAGACAAGGAATATGAAGAAAAGGGACATAAAAAAGATAAAAATCCTTCACGATTCATCCTTACCGGAGCCGGATGGGGACATGGAGTAGGACTTTGTCAGATTGGTGCTGCCGTAATGGGAGAGCAAGGTTATAAGTATGAAGAAATACTGTCTCACTATTACCCCGGCAGTACGCTCGAAAAACAATATCAATGAAAAAAAGAACAATGCCATGACAACACCCACTATAAAAAGAAATCCCTGGAGCTGGATACCAACCCTCTACTTCGCAGAAGGGCTGCCCTATGTAGCGGTAATGACGATTGCTGTTATCATGTACAAGCGTTTGGGATTATCCAATACGGAAATAGCCTTATACACTTCCTGGCTCTATCTTCCCTGGACTATCAAACCTCTATGGAGTCCATTCGTCGATCTGGTGAAAACAAAACGGGCTTGGATTATTGCCATGCAAGGGTTCATCGCCGCCGGATTTGCAGGGATAGCCTTCTTTATCCCAACTGCACATTATGTACAGTTGACTCTTGCTTTTTTCTGGTTGCTAGCCTTCAGCTCCGCTACACATGACATCGCTGCAGATGGTTTCTATATGCTCGGACTCAATAATAAGGAACAATCTTTCTTTGTCGGTATCCGGAATACCTTCTATCGGCTTGCCAACATTTTCGGGCAGGGAATTCTTGTCATGCTGGCAGGATGGTTGGAAACATCACAAAACAATATTCCCTTGGCATGGAGTATTACATTCTACCTTCTTGCAGGATTGTTTCTTGCTCTTACTATCTATCATCGTCTGATTCTCCCCCATCCTGATTCGGACATTAAACGTCCCGGACTCACACCGGGTAAATTGTTGGGAGATTTTCTTCTGACCTTTGTCACCTTCTTCAAGAAAAAGAACCTGGGTCTCATGTTCTTTTTCCTTCTCACTTACCGGTTGGGAGAATCACAGTTAGCCAAAATAGCTTCTCCTTTTCTGCTCGATGCTACCGATAAAGGTGGGCTAGCTTTATCTACTGCAACTGTCGGAATGATCTATGGAACTATAGGCGTCATAGCTTTATTAGTTGGCGGAATCATCAGTGGTTTCCTCGTTTCCCGCGACGGATTCAGAAAATGGATATTACCTATGGCGTTAGCTATCAACCTTCCTGATCTATTATATGTATGGATGGCTGCCGCCACTCCGGATAATCCTATATTTATAGCCATTTGCGTAGCTATCGAACAACTGGGCTATGGTTTCGGCTTTACCGCTTATATGCTATATCTGATTTATATTGCGGAAGGCGAACACAAAACGGCGCACTATGCTATCGGAACCGGCTTTATGGCACTTGGTATGATGCTTCCGGGGATGCCTGCAGGATGGATACAGGAGCATCTCGGATACACCAACTTCTTTATTTGGGTTTGTATTTGTACCCTACCCGGTATCGTCGCCTCATTAATGATCCGCAACCGACTGGAAGATTCTTTCGGAAAGAAACAATAAACTTACTTATTAACTTAACACATTAAAAAGTGACAGTCATGAATACAACAAGTAACAAACGCCTTTTGGCACTCGATGTAATGCGAGGCATTACTATCGCAGGAATGATTCTGGTTAATAATCCGGGCTCTTGGGGACATGCATACGCTCCCCTAAAACATGCCCAATGGAACGGTCTTACCCCCACAGACCTGGTTTTCCCTTTCTTCATGTTTATCATGGGAATCTCCACCTACATCTCACTTAAAAAGTATAACTTTACATTCAGTACTCCGGCTGCCCTGAAAATAATCAAAAGAACCATTGTTATTTTCCTTATCGGAATAGCCCTCAACTGGTTTGCCTTACTGTGTTACACCCACAATCCTCTCCCATTTGAGCAAATTCGCATCTTGGGAGTCATGCAGCGTCTTGCGCTCTGCTATGGTGCTTCAGCACTTATTGCCTTGCTATTGAAACACAAGTATATACCTTATCTGATTGTGGTATTATTAGTAGGTTATTTCATTATTCTCATTACCGGTAATGGTTTTGCCTACAACGAAACGAATATTCTTTCCATCGTCGACCGCAGCATCTTGGGAGACGCTCATATGTATCAAGACAACCACATCGACCCGGAAGGACTTCTTAGCACTATTCCTTCTATCGCACACGTATTGATCGGATTTTGCGTCGGTAAACTACTCATGGAAGTAAAAGATATACATGAAAAATTGGAACGGCTTTTCCTTATCGGTACTATCCTGACTTTTGCAGGTTTCCTATTTAGCTATGGTTGCCCATTCAACAAAAAGATATGGTCGCCCACCTTTGTGCTGGCCACTTGCGGATTAGGCTCCAGCCTATTAGCTTTACTCGTCTGGATTATCGATATCAAAGGATGTAAAAAATGGAGCCGTTTCTTTGAATCTTTCGGAGTGAATCCTCTCTTTATTTATGTAATGGCAGGTGTCATCGCCGTTTTGGTAGGCGCTATCACCGTCACTTATCAGGGAGAAAGTGTCTCCATCCAACAAGTCGTCTACAGATGTGCCCTCCAACCTGTTTTCGGGGATGAAGGAGGTTCTCTTGCCTATGCTATCCTCTTTGTCTTACTTAACTGGTCAATAGGCTATATATTATACAAAAAGAAAATATACATTAAGATATGATACTCATTGCAGATAGTGGTTCTACCAAAACCGACTGGTGCATCGTTTTCAACGGCACCCCAATCAAACGAATTGGAACGAAAGGAATTAACCCTTTCTTCCAGTCAGAAGAAGAAATTCAACAAGAACTGACACATTCCCTCCTACCACAACTACCGGAAGGAACGATCAACTCCGTCTTTTTTTATGGTGCAGGATGCACTCCCGAAAGAGCTCCCGTTCTCCGACGGGCCATTGCCGACAGTCTGCCCGTCATTGGAAACATCAAAGCCAATTCGGATATGCTTGCTGCTGCCCGCGGACTATGCGGACATGAAGCAGGGATTGCCTGCATCCTCGGCACAGGTTCCAACTCCTGTTTCTACAACGGTGAAGAGATTGTCAACAACATCTCCCCTCTCGGATTCATCCTGGGAGATGAAGGAAGCGGCGCAGTCTTAGGAAAACTATTGGTAGGTGATATGTTGAAAAACCAGCTTCCACCCACCATCAAGGAAGCTTTCTTAAAACAGTTCGACTTGACAGCTCCCGAAATCATCGACCGGGTTTATCGTCAACCTTTCCCGAACCGTTTTCTGGCTAGTCTCTCCCCCTTTATAGCGCAACATCTGGAAGAGCCGGGGATACGACAATTAGTGCTTGATAGTTTTATTGCTTTCTTCCGAAGAAACGTAATGCAATATGATTACACGCAGTACCCTGTACATTTTATCGGATCAGTGGCTCACTGCTACAGGGAGATATTACAAGAAGCTGCACAAGAGACAGGAACCAGAATCGGAAAGATTCTGCAAAGTCCGATGGAGGGGTTAATTTTATATCATACCGCTTCATCTCAATCCTTGTAATTTGTATTTTTAGTCAATTGCCATTATCAATATGCAGATAACTGAACAACCGTCGCTCTACGACAATCTGGAAAAGAAGTCCGTACGGGAAATATTAGAAGACATTAACCGGGAAGACCAGAAGGTAGCGTTAGCCGTACAAAAAGCCATTCCACAAATCGAACAGCTCGTCAACCAAATTGTACCCCGCATGAAACAGGGTGGACGTATCTTTTACATGGGTGCAGGTACCAGTGGGCGCTTGGGAGTGCTGGACGCTTCCGAAATTCCTCCTACTTTCGGAATGCCCCCAACCTGGATTATCGGATTGATAGCCGGGGGGGATACAGCCCTGCGCAATCCGGTAGAAGGTGCCGAGGACGATATGAGCCGAGGATGGGAAGAACTTACGGAATATCATATCAATCAAAAAGATACAGTGATTGGCATTGCCGCTTCGGGCACTACTCCTTATGTAATCGGTGCCTTACGGGAGGCCCGCAAGCATGGCATCCTGACAGGTTGCATCACCAGCAATCCGAATTCTCCGATGGCGGCAGAAGCAGATGTCGCCATCGAAATGATTGTCGGTCCGGAATATGTCACAGGAAGTTCGAGAATGAAATCAGGCACCGGACAGAAAATGATTCTGAACATGATTAGCACGTCGGTGATGATTCAACTCGGACGGGTAAAAGGAAATAAGATGGTAAACATGCAACTTAGTAATCATAAACTGGTAGAAAGAGGAACCAGGATGATTATGGAGGAACTGGGATTAGATCATGATCATGCACAAAAATTGTTGCTGTTACACGGTTCTGTAAAACAAGCGATCGACGCTTACCGATATTCTCAAGATCATTAAAATCTCTACTTACTCTTGTTTAATCAAGAGTTTATTATACGCATCATATACCAATCTTATTAATACGGAATATGACACATTAACCATTATTATTCATCCGACAGTCTCATAGATACAATACAAAAAGATTTTGAAACAAAATCAAAAACATTTATTGAACAAACCGGTTTGTTCACACTTCTTCATTTTATCCCCAAAGAAAAAAACTTCAAGAAATAGTAGATTGGTATCAACAGAATAAATAATTGAAACATACCCAAAGCCCGTTCTTATCAATACCAACTATCTTTGCATCGTGTCACAGTACAGACGAAAAATAAACCATTCTTGGAATTTAAGACACAAAGAAGATAATCTCGCTAAATATAATATTTATGAAGAAGAACATTTGCATCATTTTGAGCCTGCTGTTATATACAATAGGAATGCAGGCAGAAGTAAGACTTCCCGGAATCTTTTCCGACAAGATGGTTTTACAACGTGACACCCCTATCCCATTATGGGGTTTTGCAGATCCTAAAGAAACTGTTGTTATTGAATTCAACGGAAAGCAATACAAAACCCGGGCTTCCCAAACAGGAGAATGGGCGGTCAACCTGCAGAAGCACAAGGCCGGAGGTCCCTACGAATTGAGAGTCAACCAGAAAATAATACAAGATGTATACGTAGGCGACGTGTATCTATGCAGCGGACAATCGAATATGGAACTTACCGTAAAGCGTGTCATGGATAAATACAGGGATGAAATCATGTCGTATGAAAACAATCTGATCCGTTATACCAAGACGTCGTACGCTTACAACTTTATCGAGCCTCAACAAGATAGCAATAATGAATGGAAAATCTGTACCCGGGAGAATACGTTGGACTTCGCAGCCCTATGTTATTTCTTTGCAAAAGAAATGCAGGCAGAAAAAGGAGTTGCAATTGGCATTATCAATAGTAGCTGGGGAGGGACAAACATAGCATCATGGTCTACCCGCCAGTCACTCGAGAAATATGCCAGATTCCGGGAAAAGCTCCAGTCCCCACAGTACTTCCATCCTGATTATCCGGATTCTGTGAAGAACGCCCAAAAAGAACAAGTGAATCAATGGCATCGACAGCAATCGGCAAATGACCTTGGGAACAAAGAAAAATGGACAAGTGACGGTTTCGACGCTTCAGATTGGAAAAAAGTGGATGTATTCAACTCCAATTGGGGAGGTAGCTGGAACACTCCTCTCAATGGAGTCCATTACTTCCGCCAGCGAATTAACATACCCGAATCATTAGCCGGACAACAAGCTGTTTTACGCGTGGGAACACTAAAAGACTCGGATACTACCTATATAAACGGTATCTGTGTAGGAAGAACAAGTTATCAATATCCTCCGCGTATTTACCAAGTCCCGGCAGACTTACTCCGTGCCGGTGAAAACGAGATTGTCATCCGCCTTGTCAGCAGTGCCGGACGTCCGGAATTTGTAAAAGGGAAGCCTTACCAATTGGAAATAGCCGGTCAGACAATTCCGCTGACCGCTATGTGGCAGCATAAAATAGGCTGTACAATGAAGCGTATTCCTTCCACTATCGGATTCCAAAATGAACCCACCGGACTATATAATAGTATGATTCATCCGCTACGCAACTACGGAATACGAGGCATAATCTGGTATCAGGGAGAGTCGGATACGGGTCCTGAAGGTAGCAAACATTATGAAAGACATCTGATTGATCTTGTAAACGACTGGCGTACCCAATGGAACAATAAAAACCTGCCTTTCGTCATTGTGCAACTTGCGAATTACCAACAAAGAAGCAAGGTGCCTGTAGAAAGCGGCAACGCACAAGTACGTGAAGCACAACGCAAGGCAAGTCTCCAGTTAAAGAATGTTGGACTGGCCACTGCTATTGATTTAGGTGAAAGTAATGATATTCATCCACTCAACAAAAAAGACTTGGCACACCGTTGTGTGCTTCAAATGAACAAACTTTCTTTCGGTGAGAAGAATATCGTAGCGGAAGGGCCTATGGCTGAAGCTGCCGAATTAAAAGAAAACGGTCGGATCGTTATCTCTTTCAGGCAAGGAACAGGCTCTTTAAAGCAAGCTAAATCATTAGAAGGCATTGCCATTGCTGCCAATGATGGAAAATATAAATTTGTAGAGGCCTATACCGAAGGGGATAAAGTAATTGCTTTATGGAACGGAGAAGGAATACCGGCAAGCATCCGCTATGCATGGGAAAACAATCCACCCTCTTCCATCTATAATACAGAAGGACTTCCTGCATCCAGTTTCCAATTACCAATTATCAACAAATAGAATATCCGGCTACAGTGAAACATAAGATCAATGATTAACAACAAATTACTAAATATTGAAACCATGAAAAAGTTATTTCTATTCTTCTACCTCTCTGTTGTGAGTATAGCGGCATTTGCCGCTGAACAATTTGTAATATTCACACCGGCCGGTAATCATTTTCCGTTGGTTGCCAACGGAGTTCCTTGTCCGATATACATAGATTCTTCCGAAGACAAAGGGGTAATGATTGCTGCCGGCAATCTTCAACAAGACATACTGCAGGTATGCGGAAAAAAGCCCGAACTCTTAACAAGCACAAGTTCGAAACGGTGTATCATTGCAGGTACTTATGGCACTCCTTTTATAAAGAAGCTGATGTCAGCAGGCAAAATAGACAAAAAGGAATTGGATGGAAAAAATGAAAAATACATCCTGCAAGTCATCGCCAATCCTTGCGAGGGAATAGATGAAGCGGTAGTTATCATCGGCAGCGACAGACGCGGCACTATTTATGGTATCTACGAGCTTTCTGAACAGATGGGAGTATCTCCCTGGTATTGGTGGGCAGATGTTCCCGTCATGAAACAAGCAAATGTATATATTAAACCCGGACAATACTCGGACGGAGAGCCGGCCGTAACCTATCGCGGTATCTTTCTGAATGATGAAGCGCCGTGTCTTACCCGATGGGTAAAACACACATACGGCACCAACTATGGCGACCATCGTTTTTATGCACGGGTGTGTGAACTGATACTACGCCTGAAAGGTAATTTCCTTTGGCCGGCCATGTGGAGCTGGGCTTTCTATGCTGACGACCCGCAGAATAGTAAAACAGCAAGTGAAATGGGAGTCATTATCGGCACGTCCCACCACGAACCGATGGCACGCAACCATCAGGAATGGTCACGCAAGCGCAAAGAATATGGTGCATGGGATTATACAACTAACCAAAAAGTGATCGATCAGTTTTTCCGTGAAGGCATCGAACGGATGCAGGGTACAGAAGATATCGTAACCATCGGTATGCGCGGAGACGGTGACGCAGCCATGAGTAAAAGCACCAATGTGAAACTTCTGGAGAATGTAGTCAAGAATCAGCGCAAGATTATTGAAGAAGTCACCAAACGTCCGGCCAAAGAAATGGCTGAACGTAACCCCTATACAAAATATGTGGGAGCAACTTCAACTCACATACGATTACGGAGTAGAAAAGCTGTGGATATTGAATGTAGGCGATTTGAAACCAATGGAATATCCGATCACGCTCTTCATGGATATGGCATGGAATCCCAAGCAATTCAACGTCTCCAACTTGCTGGAGCATCCCCGTCGTTTCTGCGCACAGCAGTTTGGCGAAGACCAGGCGGATGAAGCCATGCGAATCTTAAACCTGTACAGCAAATACAACGGCCGCGTGACGGGAGAAATGCTCGACCGGAATACTTATAACCTGGAGACCGGCGAATGGAAACAAGTATCTGATGAATATCTGAAACTGGAAGCGGAAGCTTTGAGACAATACATATCACTGAAACCGGAATATAAAGATGCCTACAAGCAATTAATCCTCTTCCCCGTTCAAGCCATGGCAAACCTGTACGAAATGTATTATGCACAAGCCATGAACCATAAATTGTATAAAGAAAACAATCCGCAAGCTAACGAATGGGCAGATAAAGTGGAACAGGCTTTTGCACGGGATAAAGCGTTGAGTGACGATTATAACAACATTATGTCCGGCGGCAAATGGAAGAATATGATGATTCAGAAACATATCGGTTATACCTCATGGAATGATAACTTCCCCGCTGATACACTGCCTAAAATCTACCGAATCGAAAATCCGGAAAAGGCTGTCGGCGGATACGTATTCACCGGACAAGACGGATATATAGCCATAGAAGCCGAACATTACTACAGCGCTAAAGCAGCGCCTGATACGGAATGGACAGTGATTCCCTATATGGGGCGTACCCTTAGTGGCATGGCTCTGATGCCTTACACACAACCAACTGACGGAGCTTCTATCTCCTACAAGATAAAGTTGCCTAAAGGAATTGACAAGGTGACTGTCCATGTGATAGTCAAATCAACTCTTGCTTTCCACGATCGCAAAGGACATGAGTATAGTATCGGATTTGAAGGAGGAAAGGATCAGACGATCAATTTCAATCATAACTTAAACGAGCTTCCTGAAAATGTATACAGCATATACTATCCGACAGTCGCACGACGCATCGTTGAGAAAAAAGCAAAACTGAATGTACCGAATACATCAGACGGTATGCAAACAATCACTTTCAAACCTCTTGATCCGGGTATCGTGCTGGAAAAGTTAGTCGTAGACTACGGAGGCTATAAGAAATCTTATCTGTTTATGAACGAATCGAAAAGTAAGAGAGAAAGTAGATAAAAAAGCTCAATCCAATCAATGCAGAGATGAGTTAATAACTACATCACTGATTGTATTTACATATAAATTTTGCAGTTCTTATTGTCAGCCGTCATTCCTATTCATTAGATAAATGATTTTCAATCCTTTAGATGCTGACAATAAGCCCTGACAATAGGCTGACAATAACATTTTATAAGTTTTATTGTCAGCCTATTATTTTATGATTTTGCTCTCCCATATCTCCTATCCTTCCAGCTTTACTTACCTTTCAAGAAAAGCCGCCATTAAACATCCGTCATACAACCGGCATACTTATATCATTCAATAACTATTGTTCGATCAGGATACCGGTATCCCAACGCAACTATAGTGGCTTCTCTTCTTATACCTCCCTACTTAATCAGCTTGCAAACAAGCTACTTGACAAGAAAGCAAGGCTGATAATAAAAAAGACACCAATCACGATGTATTACCTGAACACAAGATAGATTATACATAAAAACAGCCCTCGCACGGAGAATAACTCCATAGCGAGGGCTGTTTCTTTCAACAAATAAATACTTAATCTATTTCATCTGTCAGCACAAACTTGACAATCTTGGTTATACCTACCTTTGATTTAGCTATGTAAATCGCCTGCACCTTATCTATATGTTCAAGTTCACAAACGGCTTTCGTTTTTCCGGCATCTATTCCCCCTATACAAGTGCTCTTTTCAACCCCTTCATAAAGTACATAGATTTCCACACGAGAGTCTGTAGCCTCTATCTCTAAAACAATATGATTATAAACGGAAAGATCCACATTTTTTGTATTTTTCCAGCCGTACTGTCCGTAAGCATGGTCATAAGTAATCGTCTGTGTTTCGCTGTCTCCTCTGGAGAAATACCCATACGTCCGAGGGAAAAGTTGAATAGGCTCTTCTTTTGCGTTCGCCGCTATTGCGGCGAACAGACAAAACATAAGTAAGAAACTTTTCATTCGTATTCTCATATTATCCTTTTTATTATAATTCTATTGGCACTAGCGGAACCAAACGCATATTGGCAAGTCCCATTTCAAAGTCTGTAATATTCACACAATTCCATTGAGGATCTGCAGTCTGACCATTTTTATACATGAAATTACCATTAGAGAAAGTAAACAATGACGTATAAGTTATAGCATATTTGCTCAACCAGGCTCCCAGTGTCATTGTTTCCGATTCACCTGCCGTATCCAATATGAAGTCTGTGAATCTATAAGTAAAGGTATGCCATTCTCCATTAAAGTCAAATGGTTTGTCCACTCTCCACGGAGCAATATTAATATTACGGGTTCCATTCAATCCACCTCCGTCTTTATTCACACGCCAGGCCAACATTCCGCTTATCCATGGGGTAGGCATATACATATCGACCTGCATTGCAATATCTTTAATCAGAGTTTCTCTGGTTATCTCAATATCCGTTTTCTCCAATAGCTTTTCCAATTGACTCCTTGTCGAGAATCTCAACACTCCCTGTTTGTAGAACATGACAATTCCTTTCACTTCAACATCAGCACCTTCGCTCTCTATACGAATATATCCTGCCTTATCTCCCACACCTTCCGGCACAAGTACATCCATGGAAGTCGCATCCGATGAGGCACTCTGAACGAGACCTTCCTTTTCACCTGTGGAAGAAGGGAAAAAGACTTTCGCCTTATCGTACAGATTGACACCTGTAAGCCGGATCACATTACCGGGTTTAGGCATCGTATATGAAATTTCCGTCACACTAGGGACAAAACCTAAAAGAGTAAATTCCCGGCTAACACCAATTTCATCATACGCATTGACAACAGTCAGTTCTCCGTCGCCCACTGTAAAATCTTCCGTATCTACCGGTACAGTGAAAGTGATACGATTGCTTTCTATCGTTGTCGGCTCTATTTCCTGGCTGTTAAAAGACAGTTTTTGAAAAGTGGCAAAGTATTTTCCTTCAATGACCACCACCGAGTTGCGCCCGGCTTCCGTAATGGCATTACCATTTGCATCTGTAATTCGGTTGATTTCTACCTGCTTGCCCGCAATAACACAATCCAGCGTGCGATCATCATAAGCCGTCACAAGGCGCATTTTATTCCGGCTGTCCGGATTCTCGACAGCATTCCCGAAAGGCAAAGTTTCCGGAATAGTCACAATCAGGAAGGCATCGTTCTTTTCTTCGGCAGGAATACCGGCCAAATCAACAGAAGTACCATTAATATACAGTTCATTGGCTGTTTTCAGTCCGTTACCCTCAATACGTATCTTACCACCTATCGGCAGTTCTTGCACGGCTTCCCACGTTCTTCCTTCATTTTCAGTCAGCGAAAAACCGGTCACAGTAATTTGCCTGCCAAAGAATTGAAAATCTTCGGCCGTACAAGTAGCGGCTCCCGCCTTATTCACTACCCGGATCAAGTTGAGGTTCATCTCTTTAATCTCTCCCTCATCTACAGGAATGTCCGGAATAACAAGCTCTATCGCATTGTCTTCTGCATGAAAAGCAGAAATGAGCCCACCATTGATATAGACGGCAATCGTCTGCGCCATGTTAGTACCCTCAATACGCAAAGAGGTACCAATCCGAATTTTACTTTCTGCTCCAGGAATAATCCATTCTTCAATGTCTTCATCCCAAACACATACTTTTACAATGGTAGGAGGCAGCAAATTATCTACCGTTTCATTGTCATCGCTGCAAGAAAATAATCCCATTACAAAGGTTATTATCAGGCAAGCAATTATTCCCGATTGTATAGATTTAAAAGTTTTCATATCTAATCTGTTTCATGTTTATATTTTATTCTTCCGGAGTCACATAGGGAACCAAACGCAAGTTAGTGATGAACATACGGAAATCCGCTCCCTCTTTCATGGTCAATCCGGCCGACAGGACATCGAAGTTGAGGATAGTGAACAGTGAATGCACACCGCTCGCACTCCAAGCATCAATCGCCTCGCCCAAGTTGGCATACTTGGTATGTATCTCGAAAGTAAGCGTCTTCCAGCTGCCGTTAAATGCGTATGGCTTATTGTTAGTCCACGAAGCCACATTCCATGCACTTTCACCATTACCCTTTCCTCCATTCTTGTTCATGCGCCAGCCTACCACGCCGGTGCTCCAATCATGATTCATATAGATGTCCGCCTGCAAAGCCACCTTGCGGGCATCCGTTTCTCTGGCCCATTCTCCGTCACTGTTGTCTATCAGATACTGTAATTGCATTCCTGTATTGAAACGGAAATAACCGAAAGGCGAATTATTATCGCTCACCACCGGAAGAGTGGCCGGAGCAGTTTCGGGTATACTGAAGATATATGCTCTGGCACCTGCGGGTACTTGCGGCGCATCTGCCGCGTTGATTGAGTAATAGGCGCATTTCTGCGGAGAGATGACACTTCCGGACACACCATAGTTCAAAGCTGTGGTCCCTTCATGATCGTGCACAAACATTGCTTTGTCGTAGAACATATAATTGGGAGTGTAATAGTTCTCACCCAATTCTGCCATCTCCACCCGGAGGGAACCACTCCGTTCGCCCACTCCATCAGGCACCTTGACAGTTATCCGCGTTCCATCTTCGGACACTACCATATCTCCAGTGCCATCGATATAGGGAACCTGCACTTCATTGCCGTCATTACCTGGAAAGTAAACGGCTGATGTACCATTGAGGTACTTCCCTATAAGGGTGATGTGATCGCCCGGATGGGGCAACGTGTATGACACGTCTGTAATGCTAGGCATCTTGTTCACATCTTTAAAGATGAAACGGTATACTCCTTCACCGTGGGAAGTCACCACCCTGAGGGTATTTTTCACTGATTCATCTTCTATCTCATGTGCCATCGGAACACTGGAGGGTACTTTAAACGTGAGATGGGAGTCACTCATGTAAGTAGAGTTGTATTCCGTCACTTGCAAACCGTTGCAATAAATAGCTTGCAAACCACTAAAGCCACTACCGTCCACCCGAATCCAGGTTCCGGTATAAACAGAGGTAATCTGTTTGGCTTCTTCACCAAGCATATTACTCCACACACTGTATATGCGGACATCATCGTCGTCGTCAGAACAAGAAAATACGCTAAACAACGAGAACAGCAATAAAGTGCTCAAACACAAATTCGTTAATATCTTATCTGTTATCTTCATAGTAGTCATCTTATTTGTTAAAATCATAAGCAACAGGTACTGTATTTAATAACGGGTCACGGGTACTTTCCACTTCCGGATAAGAAAATGCCCATACATTATCATCAGAGGTATTCGAATGTACGTAATCTCCTTCCGCCAACGGAGTATGAGTAGCTCGTACCGCCAGTTTGGCTCCGTCGGACTGGCGGGGACTGTCAGAACTGAATGCCGCCTGAAGAGTGTTCTTGTTTATCGTATAATAGTAAGCATACCATCTGTTGCTGTCCCATTCGTCACTGCGCACCTGTTCTCCTTCATCACCTTCGGTCATAATAACCAACTCGTTATTGATAAAGTCGGTCACCCACTTTGTGTCGTAAAGCGAACGGCGTACCAGCGTAGGCCACCAAAGGCCTTCCATAAAGAACTCTACACGAAACTCTCTCAACAAATCATTACGGGTGAGATAGTTGGTGTCATAGTAGGTCAGTTCGCCACTCTCTATCTCCATCTTGTAGCCGCGTTTCCGGACATCGTCGTAATATTTCAAGGCATCCCGGTCGGTCAGCTCATCACTGGTGCCCATGCAAGCCTCCACGTACAACAAGTACACTTCTGCAAGGCGCAACATCGGTGTGCAGAAACCGGAGTTCCCGGCAATAGCGATATTATTCGTGTCTTCAGCACTACCCACTACCTGTTTCTTGAAGGCAACTTTTCTGTTCGTTTCTAATCCGGCAGCTTTCTGTCCGCCTTTATATCCGGCAGCCCAACCACCATCCACCAAATGTGTACCGATATAGTCATAGAACTCTCCCGGACAAAGCACATTACCACGCAGACGGGAACGTCCGCCGGAATTAATCAGCATACGCAGGCAGTCGTAAGATACATAAGAGGAGTTATAGGCACTCAAACCGTTCAGCAATTCTGTGTAAGAGCACAAACCGCTTCCATTGCTGTTACCCATTCCGTAGGAGTCGACACCTTGCAGCGGTTGCAAAGCAAACAATACTTCTTTGCAATTATTGTTCTGTACCCGGAAGATTTCTTCATATTCTTCCATCAATCCATATCTGTTCTGAGCAAGAATCACTTCTCCGGCAGCCTCCTTGGCCAAATCATAAAGAATGTCAGCCAAGTCGTGAGAACCGCTGGCTTCATAATAATCCATAGTAGCCTGTGTACAGTGTCCGCCACGCGCATACGCTGCCAGCGTTACATAATAGCGTGCCAGTAGTCCCAAAGCCGAATAGCGAGTCACACGACCGTCCGCGTCGGCAAGCGGCAACCACTCCGCAGCGTACTCCAAGTCGCGGATACCGTAGCGAATCACATCCTCGAAACGTGTGGGAGCCATATTGAAAGCTTCCGTATGAGCAATTGGATTCTCCATAATGGGCACATCGTGCCAGTAGGAAGCCAAATAGTAATAAGCCGCCGCCCGCATGAAACGTGCTTCTCCCTCGCAAGCATTCGCTTGTGCTTCACTGAAATGTTGGCGTCCCTGTGGTGCATAATCGTTAATGATGTAGTCTGCCTGCGTAACAACAATGTAAAGTGAATTCCACGCATCGGCAAGTCCGGGTGTATTGGGTTTGTCGGTAAAGAGGCAATAAGGAGCATAACCTGTCTCGTTGTTGTTGTCACCATAGATATTGTTTCCGCGTGCATCTCCCATCGCAAACAGACGGGTGCTGTGAAAACCAAACCAAGGTTTCATATAAAGATAAGCTGTTGCCAAACGCAGCTCGTCGTAAGTAGTAAAGGATTTGTCCATTTCTTTTTGGTTGGTGGCACTTACTTGCAAGAAGTCATTGCAGGAAGTGAGGCTTGCCATCGCAACCATTCCACAAACCACTGATAATATAATATTCTTTTTCATGGAAGTTTTCTATTTAAAAGGTTAAATCAATACCAAATGTATAAATACGGGGAGAAGGACAACGTCCCGTATCCACTCCGTACATCAGCATACTCTGACCGGAATAAGAATATTGCGCCTGTGTAGAGCCAATCTCCGGATCGTAACCGTCATAGCCTGTGAATGTATATACATTTTTAATATTCGCATAAATGCGCGCATTCTCTATCTTCAGTTTTTTCAACCAATTCTTTGGTAACGTATATCCCAAAGCGATATTCTGTATACGCAAGAAAGAAGCATCCTCCACATAACGGCTACTGATGCGGTCGTTATCATTGGCATCATTAACAGACATACGGCACAAACCGTTAGAGCCGGGCAATATATACATATTCCAGACATCGGTATTATCCGAATTTCCATCAAGGTATCCCAAACGGGCATGGTTGGCAACGGACGCGTGTACATTACCACTCGAATTGGGGTTAGTAATACGACGGGACAAATAGTTCATCGCTTTGTTTCCATACGAGCCATATAAGAATATAGTCAAATCGAAATTCTTATAATTAAAGGTATTATTAATACCATAGGTAAATTTAGGCAACGGACTTCCCAAGAATGTCTGATCTTTTTCGTCAATCACTCCGTCATTATTCAGATCCTCAAAAATATAATCGCCAATATAAATTTGTTTGATAAGGCTACCTTTATCCGTACCCGAGTTAACCACCTGTTCACCTACCCGCAATACTGGAGTAGCAATCTTTACCGTGCTAGTTCCATCACCATTATCTATCAAATAATCGGAAGCGCTATTGATGCGGCCGATTGCCTTATAGCCATAGAACTGGCTGACAGGCTTTCCGACTGCAGTGCGGGTAATCACTTCCGTCTGACCACTATTTTGATAAGTCTTGTCGATAAAGGCATTCTCTGTATTCATACTTGCTACCTTGTTACGGTTCAAACTGAATGTAACATTTGTACGCCACTGAAAATCCCTATTGGATATATTTACCGTGTTCAATGTAAATTCAAAACCTTTATTCTCCATGGAGCCTATATTTGCCCATTGAGCTGTTGCAGCACCATTGCCCGTAGTTCCCATATATCCCGGATAATCTTGTTGCAACAAGAGGTTTCTTGTCTTTTTGATATATGCATCCAGAATAAACTCGACACGGTTATTAAAAAAGTTCAGGTCAATACCTGCATTCCAGGAACGGGTACTCTCCCATGTCAAATCGGGATTAGCAATATTGGCGGTCTGCAAACTCGTCCCCCAGATAGACTGCACATACGTTCCCATCCGTTGGTAAGCAAATGCACTGACATTGGAATTACCGACTTCACCATAACTCAAACGCAACTTGAAGTTATTAACCACATCTTTCAGCGGACGCCAGAATGACTCTTCGGAAAGACGCCATGCCACAGCTACTGATGGGAATGTCCCCCACTGATTTCCTTTGGCAAAACGGGATGTTCCGTCGCGCCGTACCGTAGCCGTTAACTGGTAACGGTTGTCGTAACTATAAAACAGACGACTGAAATAAGAGAGGTACGTTGTCTTGCTTGCCCTTCCACTATTGGTGGCATACGCAGCATCACCCGCATCCAAGTCTGTCAGCAGATTATCACCATGTGTACGTTTTCCCTGAAGATAATCTGAACTTCTGGAAGTCATCTCATGTCCTAACATCAAACTCGTCTTGTGCTTACGTTTGAACGTCTTCTCCATCGTCACTACATTCTTCCATCCCCAGTAAAGCCCGTAGTTTTTGGAGTGTTCATTAGTAGGATAAGGATTCTTTGAGTATCCCAATTCATATTGGGGAAGGAAATATTGATAATTATCAATATTGCCATCTGCCGTAAAATCAGTACGGTAAGTCAGCCATTTCCATGGATTGATTTTCATGAAAAGATTGGCACGAGCACCTCCCTTTTCATTATTACGCTGTGTTAATGCCGCCAACGCCACCGGATTACTGTAATTGCTTAAATTCTGCTGGTCGTCCTCTTCCGGTCCGGAAAAGTTACCATTCTTATCACGTACGGGAACATCCGGTGCCTGATAAAGTGCATTGGGAATGATAGACCAGCTAGCCATGCCTGTACCTTGCTTGGTATAAGAAACATTCACCGTACCTCCGAAACGAACCTTAGGAGTAACCTGTATCTCTGTTCCCATACGGAAGGTGTAACGCTCAAAATCCGAACCGATGCAAATACCGTCCTGCCCCAAATATCCGCCGGACAGATTATAGCTGACCGTTTTTGTACCGCCACGAATTGACAGATTATAGTTCTGCAACAGAGCATTGCGGAATATCTCATCCTGCCAGTTAGTACCGTCACCTAAAGTTTCAGGATGACTAAACGCATCTTTCACCCTGCTGGCATTTATAAGAGCATATAGTTCATTATAATGACGGGCATAGTCACGCAAATTCATCATGTCGATTGTTTTCGGTATTTCCTGATTTCCCACAGAGGCTTGGAAGTTAATTCGAGGCTTGCCTGTTACACCAGCTTTCATCGTAATCAATATGACCCCATTAGCCGCCTGTGCACCATAAATGGCAGTAGCCGAAGCATCTTTCAAGATCTCAATGCTTTCAATATCAGCTGGATTAATACCTGCCATAGCATTACTTGTATTCGAGCCTGTTTCACCGGAGATAATAACTCCGTCTACTACATAAATAGGTTCATTGGTACTGTTTAATGAATTCACACCACGAATCTGAATAGATGTACCTCCACCCGGAACACCGGAATTCTGCGTCATCTGCAATCCTGCCGCACGTCCTTGCAACGCCTGGTCAATGGTAGAAGCCATTGATTCTTCTATGGACTTGGCATTGATGGAAACGACCGATCCTGTCAAGTCCGAACGTTTCATGGAGCCGTATCCTACAGCTACCACCTCGTCCAACATATTCTCATCATTCTCCATCGTGATATCCAGCTTACCGCCTTTCGTCACTTTCCGTTGAATGGTCTTCATTCCGATATATGAGAATACAAGGGTAGAACCTGATGCTATATTTAGTGTATAAATACCATTCACATCAGTAGTAGCACCTTTACTAGTACCTTTCACTTGAATACTAACACCTATCAAAGGCTCTCCGGCATCATCAACCACTTTACCGGTAACAGTAATGTCTCCTTCAGAGACAGCATGTGGAAGAGGAGAAAATGCACCTCCGGTCGCATAAACAGGAGTGACTGCAAAAACCATAATAACCGAACATAATCCGGCTAGCAGCACACATCTTGAAAAATAATTGTTCTTCATATATATTACATTTATAAAATATTGCTTTATAATTTCACACCCATATTTAGCAAATGTCCGACACAAAAGTATGAACTTACATTCTACTACACTATTTGAAATGTAACATCAAGTTGCACATACGTTTATTCGCTTTTTAAATACGTTTCAATTTGTTTTGAATTTGAAATAAACAGTGGTAACACTCATTTTTGGTAATACTAATTCGACAAATGGATCAGTGTTTTTCAGCTCCTGATACCAACTTTCTTTTTGAGTATCAGTCTGTATTACTTTCCTTATGGAGGATACCTCCTTACTGCCAATATTCTTCAACCTGACCGTTTTCTCCTCCTGTTCGGAGTAATTGACTAAAACGACAGCTATCTGATATTCATCAGGGTCTTGAAAAGCAACTACCTCCACCTTTTTTAGTTCATAATCCACTCCGATCCGCCGCCAACCCGGCTTGACGTACTTTGTAAAGTGCTTAAGCCCATAGAACTCACTCCTTACCACATAGCCTTTTTCCGTCGTCCAGCGGGAACTACTCCAAGGCCACTCGACAGCGATACAACCGTCCCCCCCTTTTTTTAATTCATCAGCATCTGCATATCCCCATAATAGTGCCCAGTGCAAATAAACAGTGGCATTTGCATAACGGAAGGAGTTTGATATAAAATGTGCAATATTCACAGCATCTTCGGGAACAGAAGGATGATAAGAACAGTTCTCCGTCATCATAATTGATTTGTTGCCAACTTGCCGGGCTATGTTTTGAAATTCAGTTTTAAAAGCATGGGCGGAAGAATAACGGTCGTTATCTTTATAATCGGAAGTCTTACCACCATGATAACAATGGAAAGCAGCAGCATCCAATAGGTCAGGATTCAAGTCTCTGTAATAGTTACTAAAAGTACCATAGCCAATTCCAAGCACTTCCGGGCCGATTAACTTGGGACGGTCAGACACCTCTTTGAATGCTTCATAAGTGGCTTCCAATGCTTTCCCGTAATTCGCTTTTTGGGAGTCGTCGATACCGTAGCCTAAGCGGATTTTGGTTCCTGCACTGTTATCCCCATCCGGCTCATTCATCATGCTCAAGTAATCCGGTGACATATCTGCTTCCTGATAAGCTTTTAATGTCATGCGACACCATTCACCAAATTCTTTATACATGTACTTCCCTTCATTATTTCTTTTAAGTGTCGCTCCCTTTTCTTTCGGCCTATCTATCAAATCGGGTGCTACCAGCCAATTAGACATCATTACAGAGAAATTGCTACGCCCCAGTCTTTGAGTTGCTGCATCCATTATCTCTTTTTGCTGTTTAAGAATATCGGGATTCTCACCCGATATCTTCTTTTCGTACCAGTTTCCTATACGAATCATGGAAATCTCCAAATCTTTGAAAATCAGATCAAACAATTCTTTTTTATTGGGGTGTTGACAATACCAGCCCTCATAATTGGCCACTCCCCCACCCATTCCTTCCACAGTCTGATATTGTTCGGAAAGATTTAATTGAATAACCGTTGCATTATCAGTATGATCCCCATCTTGGATCGTACCAGATTCCGTATTTTCCTCTGACGATGAACTCTCTTCCGAGCATCCAGATAAACCGATTACCAATAAAGTAATCCATAAAAGCCTGTTCATACAACTTTGTGTTTTCATGCATTCATTATTAAAATATAGGAAAAGGAGTCAAGAGTAAAATACAAGATTGTACTTTTGCATCTGTCGATTCTTTAGATTGCCCTCAACCAGCACAAAATTACAATCTTGTATTTCAAAACGTTTGGTAAAATGTAACGTAAAGTTAGTTATATGTATAACGCAGTTTTAAATTTGTTTCATTCGCCTTTATTTCTGATAGACGCAGCATATTCCGAAGGAGATACTCCATAGAACTTCTTAAAAACAGTCGCAAAATTAGCCTGACTATCAAAGCCTACCGCATCCGCTATTTCTGAAATATTCAGCTTCCCTTCCTGAAGTAGTGCTGCCGCTTTCTTCATCCGTAGATTCCGGATAAAGACAGATGTTGAAACTCCTGTAATATCTTTCATTTTACGATGAAGCTGTACACGACTCAATCCGACTTCCCTGGCAAGCATTTCTACATTGAATTCCGAATCATCCAGAAACTTATTCATCACATTCATAACCCGTTCCATCAATCGTTCATCTCCGGATTTATTTTCAGCAATTTCAATCTTTCCCACCTGATCCCTGACACCAGAGAACTTTCCTTTCAATAACAATCTTGTCTCAATCAGATTCTTGATATGTACTCTCAACTCTTCAACGACAAACGGTTTTCCTAAATATGCATCCGCACCTTTACTTAATCCTTCAATACGGTCTTTATATTCCGCTTTTGAAGTCAACAGGATAAACGGTATATGACTCACATTCGGATTGTTGCGAATCGTTTTCAAAAGTGAGATACCATCCATTTCAGGCATCACGACATCAGAAATTATAAGATCCGGTTGTTGTTTCAGAATGGTTTGCAAACCCTCTTTCCCGTTACGGCAAATGTATACCTTGTATTGCGAGCTCAATTCCGCCTCCAGGAAACGAAGAATCTCGTCGTCGTCATCTACGATCACAATCCTATAATTCGCTTTATGGTTTCTTGTCTTAGCCGTTTCTTCTTCACTTTCTTGAGAAAGCCCCAAGACAGAAGGGACTCTTGAGGTAGTTTTGTTTTCCGCATCCACCCATTCGGATTTCTTCAAATGATCTTTCCCATAAGGAATATGAATAATGAAACGACTTCCTTGTGCATCTTGCCGGTTACAAGCATTGATAGTGCCGTGATGCAATTTAACTATCATCCGGCACAGATTCAGTCCTATACCAAAACCGATACTTCCATTGAAACCATTGGAAGGTGCCTGATAAAAACGTTCGAATATCTTTTCCAGTTTATTGGCGTCAATGCCGGATCCGCTGTCAATCACTTCAATCTCAATAAAATGCTGCAAATCTCCAACAGTAAGTTCATTCACCTTCTGCATATCAAGCAACTGATTCATCAGATTAATAATACGATTCGCATTCTTCTGCATCAGACGCAGCATCTTCATCGTATCGGCATCATAGTCTCTCTTTAACAAATTCTCCAACGGGCTCACAATCAAAGTCATTGGAGAGCGAATCTCATGCGAGAGATTGATAAAAAGTTTGATTCTCTCTTCATTCATTTCTTTCTGGTGCCGGCGACGAACACTCAAATAAATCTGGAATGCAACAGCAAGCAATATCAACGCATAGCAGACATAAGCCAGAGACGAACGCCACCACGGTGCCGCAATATCAATCCGTATCACCTTCACAGGGGTATACTGCCCGTTCTCACAGGCACGTATTTCAAATGTATACTTACCGGAATTTAAATGATTGTATGTAATCTGATTGATTCCCAATTGAGTAGAGGTCCAGTTCTTTTCATACTCTCTGATACGATATTCATAGAAAATATTTCCAGAATTACGATAATCCAATGTGGAAAACTCAAGCGTAAACGTGTTGTCTTCATAAGCCAGGCTGATTTTGTCGGCACGTGTTACAAAAGTGTCCAAAATGGGTTTTCCACCGGATTTACTTTTAGCGGTCACTGCTTCTCCTCCCAAATAAAGATTGGATAATATCACAGTCGACTTCCCTTTTTGTGCAGTGACGCTATCCGGATGAAAAGTCGTTATTCCCTTCACACCTCCCAAATAGATAAGGCCATTCATTGACTGGTAGCTGGCACCAATAGTATACTCATTATCCACCAATCCACGTTCGGAATAATAGGAAGCAATCTTATTCTCTGCGACTTTTATCAGGTTAATGCCTTTCAGGGTACTACACCAGATATTCCCCCTCTCATCTTCTGCCAACCCATATACAAAATTATTAGAAAGTCCGTCTTCTTCATCATAGTAATGAAATTCTTTTGTTCCGGGATGATAGCACATAAGTCCCTTATTCGTTCCCGCCCAAATATTTCCACGTACGTCTTCCAATAATGAGTAAGTGATAAAATTACCTAACGATTGACTCAATACAGGGGTAAATTTTTCCGTTACAGGATCGAAATAATCCACTCCATTACAGTGGCCTATCCACAATCTTTCCCGAGAATCAAGAAGTAGAGTATAAATCCAATTGTTCCTTAACCCACCGGAGGAACTTTGATATTCCGTGACTGTTTGAGTGGGCAGGTGATATCGTATGAATCCGGAACCGAATAAAGAAAGATATAGGTTCCCTTTATCATCACCTGTGATCTTCTTTATATCCTTCAATTTAATTTCCGGTAACATAAAACGTACGTTCCCTTTGGCATCCTGCATATAAAGCCCGGAATAATAGCCTCCAAACCACAAATTACCACTATAATCCTTATAGATGGATGAAACCGTTTTACCTGAAAACAGATGATCGGTTATATTTCCTTCCGAAGTAATTTTAAACACTCCTTCGCCTTCCACACCGCTAACGATATGTCCATCATCATCTTTATACAAGGCAGTTATCACACCAGCCTGCGGATATTCACGGGTAGGAACACTCCAAAAATGGAAAGGTGTAGATTCTTTAGACACCATAACCATTCCTCTATGATAACATCCTATCCATAAGTTTTGGTTATGATCTTCATAAATAGCACGTATTTTAGCATTATCGACATCAATAAAAGGGAGAGTGATCACCTCGGAACGGAGTTCTTTCAAATCGGGTTGAATAACCTTCAGCCCTTTGCCAAAGGTTGCCAAATAACGTGTCCCTTTTTGACTTACGAGTATGGAACGTGCCGGCAGCCACGATTCATTATGTTCTATTTTGGTAAAGCGGTCATTCTCTCTATCATAATAATAAGCAGTAGTACCCGTGGAAAGGAGAAAATTTCCCGAATGGTCCTCGGCCATTCCGGAAATTGTAGAACCGCCATCTAAAACTGCCCGTGTGTATATCTTACTCGTTCGTGTAGAAGGATCATATCGAAGTAAACCGGTACCGTTTACTCCAATCCAGATGCTCCCATGACGGTCTTCATATATGACTCCATAATGAGCATGTTCGGATACATCAGGAATATCTGTCATTTGCTCACCTGTTCCTGTATCTTTCCGAATACGGAATATTCCTCTTCCAGAAGATCCAACCCATATTTCGCCCGAACGCAATTGAGTGATACACATGATATGGAAAGATGAGCTTTCTTCAAACTTAATTGTCCGAAATGTATTTTCTTCCGGAACATAATATTGTAATCCGCCAATACCTCCCACCCATAACGTGCCTTCATTATCGAGCATCAAGGCTTTTACAGAGTTATCGGATAACGAGGTGCTATCCTTGGGATTATTATAATAATGAGTAAATTGTATGCCATTGAATTTATTAAGGCCATAATCTGTCCCGATCCAGATAAACCCATCTTTATCCTGGCAAATGGAAGTAATCAGATCGCAAGTTAATTGTTTGGAATCATAGAACAATGTATTCTCGGCGACCACCTGTACAATTCCCCCCAAAAATACAATCATCAACAGTAATAGTCTTTTCATAGTAAACAGTCCTTTCTTTATGCAAAGAAAGTAATTCTTTTCAAAATCGGACTATTTAATTCGTTTCATTTGTTTTTAAATTTAGTCCCCTTTGCACCAAAAGAAGAATGAAACATATACAAAAACTATTGAAACACAGATTTTTTATCTCTCCGAAAAGATATCCTAACTTTGCCAATAGAAAATAAATCAGCTATTAACCTCTAAAAGAAAATAACATGAAAAAGTATTTAGTAGCAACATTAGTTGCATGTCTGGGAATCTTAAGTGTCAATGCACAAGTAGACAAGACTATCGAAGTCAGTCAATGCGAAGCCAATAATAAACTGACAGTAGAAGGGCAGACCTTAATTTCCACCGGTTATGGAAACTTGGTATTTCCTGAAAATGATTACACTAATTACACCGGAATAAACTTTGAAGCGACCAACTTCGAAAAATTAGATGAAAATGCCACAAATGCCATCTGTTCATTAAAAATAGAATATACCCAAGATGGTGAAACGGTAAAAGTTTCTATGGGATTTTATACCCAAGGCAAGAAGAAGGTGCAATTCAGTGCTTTTAAAGATGAAAAAGCCGGTAAAATTGTAATTGATCCAAGTTCTATTACCAAAGTTTCCATTGGGATGGGAAAAAACAAAAAAGTAGATATCAATAATATAGTTTTAGTTGCTAAAAAGTAACATAGATCAGTATATCTGCTAGTTGCTTAAATAATAACTGCCGGCTTCTTTTTACAAGCACCGGCAGTTATTATTTTATCCTGTGGAACATACACCATATATATTAGTAACATTAATATGGAAAGAAGTTACTTCCAAGGTAGATTTCAGAAACAGTTTTTTGCCTTTTGTATTGGGAAATGAGCTACCTTTGCTACAAATCCATATAATATGAACAGAAACACTTTTTTTGTATTATTCCTATTAATAAGCAATCTTGTTTCAGGACAGGACCTGAAACTGTGGTATAGTCAACCTGCACAAAATTGGTCGGAAGCTCTCCCTATTGGTAACTCCCGTCTTGGAGCCATGGTATATGGCGGAATCGAACGCGAAGAATTACAACTCAACGAAGAAACATTTTGGGCAGGTTCTCCATACAATAATAATAACCCGAATGCCGTACATGTGCTACCGGTTGTACGCAAACTGATTTTTGAAGGGAGAAACAAGGAAGCGCAAAGACTCATTGACGCCAACTTCTTAACCCAGCAACACGGAATGAGCTATCTGACATTAGGTAGTCTTTACCTGGAATTTCCGGAACACCAAAACGCATCCGGCTTTTACCGCGATCTGAATCTGGAGAATGCAACGACAACTACCCGTTATCAAGTGGATGACGTCACTTATACCCGCACCACTTTTGCTTCATTTACTGATAATGTCATTATTATGCATATCAAAGCAAGTAAAGCAAACGCACTGAACTTTACTATTGCATATAACTGTCCTCTAGTACATAAGGTGAATGTTCAGAATGATCAGCTGACCGTCACCTGTCAAGGGAAAGAGCAGGAAGGTTTGAAAGCCGCACTACGGGCAGAATGTCAAATCCAGGTAAAAACGAATGGCACTCTCCGCCCGGCAGGAAATACTCTCCAAATAAATGAAGGAACAGAAGCCACCCTTTATATATCGGCAGCAACCAACTACGTAAACTACCAGGATGTCAGCGCCGATGAATCCCACCGAACCAGCGAATATCTGAAAAGAGCAATGCAAATACCTTACGAAAAAGCTCTCAAAAACCATATCGCTTATTATAAAAAACAATTTGACCGTGTACGCCTTACATTACCGGCAGGCAAAGCTTCCCAACTGGAGACTCCCAAACGAATTGAAAACTTCGGAAATGGGGAAGACATGGCAATGGCAGCTCTACTTTTCCATTATGGACGTTATCTGCTGATTTCTTCTTCGCAACCGGGTGGGCAACCGGCTAATCTGCAAGGTATATGGAATAACAGTACTCATGCACCCTGGGATAGCAAATACACCATCAATATCAATACAGAAATGAACTATTGGCCGGCAGAAGTCACTAATTTAAGTGAAACACATAGTCCGTTATTCTCTATGTTGAAAGATTTATCCGTCACAGGAGCAGAAACAGCCCGAACCATGTATGATTGTCGGGGATGGGTGGCACATCATAACACTGACTTATGGAGAATCTGTGGTGTAGTCGATTTTGCAGCAGCCGGCATGTGGCCTAGCGGCGGCGCATGGTTAGCTCAACATATCTGGCAACATTACCTCTTTACAGGAAATAAAGAGTTCCTGAAAGAGTATTATCCCATCCTGAAAGGAACAGCGCAGTTCTACATGGATTTCTTGGTAGAACATCCAGTGTATAAATGGTTGGTAGTGTCGCCTTCTGTGTCGCCGGAACACGGTCCCATCACGGCCGGTTGCACAATGGACAATCAGATTGCCTTTGATGCACTGCATAATACCTTATTGGCTTCATACATCGCAGGTGAAGCCCCCTCTTTCCAAGACTCCCTCAAACAAACACTAGAGAAGTTGCCACCTATGCAAATAGGAAAACATAACCAACTACAAGAATGGCTTGAAGATATTGACAATCCCAAGGACGAGCACCGTCATATTTCACATTTGTACGGGCTATATCCGAGTAATCAAATTTCTCCATACTCAAATCCCGAGTTATTCCAGGCAGCAAGAAACACATTGCTTCAACGCGGTGATAAAGCTACCGGTTGGAGTATCGGCTGGAAAGTCAATTTCTGGGCACGTATGCTGGATGGAAACCATGCCTTCCAAATCATTAAAAATATGATTCAACTATTGCCCAACGATAACTTGGCTAAAGAATATCCGAACGGGCGTACCTATCCCAATATGCTGGATGCCCATCCGCCTTTCCAGATTGACGGTAATTTCGGTTATACAGCCGGAGTAGCGGAAATGTTGCTCCAAAGTCATGACGGTGCCGTACATTTATTGCCGGCATTGCCTGATGCATGGGAAGAAGGAAGTGTGAAGGGGCTGGTGGCACGTGGAAACTTTACTGTCGATATGGACTGGAAAAACAATGTGTTAAATAAAGCGATCATCCGGTCGAATATAGGCGGTACGCTCCGCATCCGGTCTTATGTTCCCCTGAAAGGGAAAGGCTTAAAACAAGTAAACGGGAAAGAGTGCTCAAATAGATTATTCGCCACCACTCCTATCAAGCAACCTCTTGTAGCCAAAGGAGTAAGTGCGCAGTCTCCCAAACTGCAGAAGGTTTACGAATATGACATCGAAACAAAAGCCGGTAAAAGCTATATTGTAAATACAATGAAAGGAAAACAATAATACATAAGAAGAGGTTAATCTTTTCTCATGTTACATTTTTCACAAACGATGTTACAACATCTGATTGTACTCCCGGAGCCTAATGAAAATATTCATCTTTTATTAGGTTATATTTAGGTTTTTATTTTTCTTTGTACAACAAACAACGATCTATAACTATGAAAAATGTATTCACTTTTCTATTATTATTGTTTTCTTTGTTATGCAACGGGCAATCTCCTAAGTTATTCACTACTGACAAAGAGCTCTCCAGTAGTCTGATTAATCAAATATATCAAGACCGGAACGGTTTCATTTGGATTGCAACAGAAGATGGTCTGAACCGTTATGACGGTGCTAAATTTACCATATACAAACATGAGCCCAATAATGAACATTCGTTAGCCCACAATTTTGTTCGTACTGTTTTTGAGGACAGCAAAGGTCATTTGTTTATCGGTACATATATGGGAATTCAAATGTATGATCCGGCCACAGACAATTTTACCCCACTTGCAATAAGGGAAGACAATGGAGAAATATTTGAAAGCAATATTGTTTCCTTTATCGAAAGGAGAAATGGAGAAATATGGGTATCCGGAAATATGTTGTGCAGGTTGAATATCAAAGATTACCTGTTGACTGTTCAAAAAATTGATATCCCCATGACATCAACAGGATTTATGATTGAAGACAAGAAACAGAATGTCTGGATAGCAAAAGACGAAGAAGGAGTATATCGTCTTGATTCTAATAACCAACTTACTTTATATTTATCTAAAGACAACGGATATGTCAAAAGTATATGTGAAGATTCACGTGGGAATATTTATGTAGGAAGTATGAGAAAAGGACTATTCGTCTATAACAAAAGACAAGACTCCTTTATACCTATTGATTTTAAAGAAAAGAGAGAACTTCCTATCTGTTTCCTCTATTCCGGACCGCAAAATGAATTATATATCGGAACTGATGGTAAAGGTATGAGTGTCTACAATAACCAAACTCATGAAATCTCCGAATACAATTTTGACAACAACTATTTTGATTCAAAAAATTCAAAAATACATTCTATCCTAAAAGACAATTCCGGTAACTTATGGTTGGCTGTTTATCAGAAAGGAGTCATGCAGATACCTGCCCGAACAAACAGTTTCAAGTATATAGGACATAAATCCATGGATAAAAACATGATCGGTTCCAGTTGTATAACCTCATTCTGCAAAGACAACAACGGTATGTTATGGGTTGGAACAGACAATGACGGAATTTATGCCCTGACAGAAAAGTTAGAACCGGCTAAACATTTCTCGCATACTAATCACCCTAATTCTGTGCCTTCAACAGTTATAAAACTATATGAAGATTCCGAGTACAACATTTGGGTCGGCTCCTTTATTAACGGTATGGGAAAGCTGAACAAACAGACAGGATTATGCGATTACCAGTACAAACTGGTAGATAAGAACAACAACTATATACAACGTGTATATGATTTCGCAGAAGATAAAAACAAGCGTCTTTGGATTGCGACAATGGGATTCGGTTTGTTCTACTATGACCTGAAAACGAAAGAATTTACATCCGTACAATCTCGGACATCTCTAATCAACGAATGGATAGATTGCCTGCACTATTCCGATGATAATAAGCTGTATGTCGGAACTTATGACGGCGTCAACTGTATAGACCTTGACAGTCCTGATTTTCAAAGTCATAAGATACTCTCACAAAATGTTATTTATTCAATCTTTGAAGATGCCGACGGAGTTGTCTGGTTGGGCAGTTCCGAAGGATTATCCGGTTGGAATAAAAAAACGAAAGAACTAACCACTTATACTACTGCAGACGGATTGCCCAGTAATACAATATATGCCATACAAGGAGATGGAAAAGATTTTCTTTGGATAAGCACCAATGCCGGAATTTCCCAATTCCAAAAGAAAAACAACAAATTTATCAATTATTATGTCAGCGACGGATTACAGGGAAATGAGTTCTACAAGAATGCCTCCTTCAAAGATAAACAAGGTATTATCTGGTTTGGCGGAATGAATGGTATCACCTATTTCAATCCGCAAGACATTATCAATCCGGCAAAAACATGGAATATCCGAATTACCGACTTTTTCCTGCATAACAATCCGGTTAGAAAAGGAATGAAATCCGGTATTCACAATATTATCAACTGCCCTGTATTCAACGCAAAAGAGTTTTATCTATCCCATAAAGACAATGTGTTCAGTATCGAGTTTGCCACTCTGGAATTAAATGCCCCCGAACACATCAACTACCTTTATTCTATCAACGATGAAAAATGGATTAGTTTGCCCAAAGGTGTAAACCGTATCTCATTCAGCAATTTGAAACCCGGTACCTATAACTTTAAAATCAGAGCAAAAGACAACACTGTGTATTCAAATATAAAAGAAATTACCATCTTTATATCTCCTGCATGGTATGCTTCATGGTGGGCCAAAGTTATCTACTCCTTATTATTACTGACCATTATATTTATCATTATTCTTCAGATCAGACATCGGTACAGAATGCATCAGGAAATGCTGCAACATATCCATGCCGAACAAATCAATGAAGCAAAATTGCAGTTCTTTATCAACATCTCTCATGAAATACGCACTCCGATGTCTCTAATCATCAGCCCTCTACAGAAACTGATTAAGAATGAGGAGAACAATGAACGCCTGAAAATATATCATATTATCTACAGAAATGCGGAACGTATTCTGAATCTTGTCAATCAACTAATGGATATTCGGAAAATTGATAAAGGGCAAATGTTCCTGATGTTCCGGGAGACCAATATTATTCCTTTTATAGAGGATTTATGTACAACTTTCGGCCAACAGGCAAATACTAAAAATATCCAACTACAACTTCATAGTACACTCCGGGAACTGAATGTATGGGTAGACACAAGTAATTTTGATAAAATTATCCTGAATATTCTGTCTAATGCCTTCAAGTTTACTCCTGAAAAAGGAAACATAGATATTACCATCCGTACGGGAGAAGATAATACACTGCCCGATCCCTTGAAACAATATGCCGAAATAATTATCGCGGATACCGGAACAGGCATCGATGAACAGGAAAAAGAACATATCTTCGAACGTTTCTATCAGATCCGTAACAGCCAACAGAATCCGAAAGGCGGAACAGGAATAGGATTACATCTGACTCGTTCATTAGTGGAATTACATCATGGAATTATCTATGTAGAAAATAATAAAGAACAACCGGGTTGCCGTTTTATTATCCGATTACCGTTGGGTAACAAGCATCTACGACCTGAAGAAGTTGACAACAATGAGCAAAAGGTAACAGTAGCCGTACCAACTGTTCCTGTCATCTCTCCCATTATAGAAAATGAGGAAGAAAAGAAAGTCAGGGTAAAAACTAAATATCGCGTATTAATTGTAGAAGACGACGAAGAAATCCGAAATTATATAGCGAAGGAGTTTGGGGACAAATTTCATATCATGGAAAGCCGTAATGGTAAAGAAGCATTAGAGCAAATATTTAAAAAGGCTCCGGATTTAGTCATTAGTGACATCATGATGCCCGAAATGGACGGACTTACCTTATGCCGGAAGATCAAGCAGAATGTAAATCTCAACCATATCCCAGTCATTTTGCTTACTGCGAAAACGAGGGAAGAAGACAACCTTGAAGGTCTGAATACAGGAGCCGACGCCTATATCATGAAGCCATTCAATATCGAAATTCTGCAAAAGACGGTAGAAAATCTGATTAATACACGGCAGCAGTTACGCAAAGTATTTACAGGCCAGCAAAATCTGGAAAACAAGGTTCAGAAACTGGAAGTGAAATCACCCGATGAGAAATTGATGGAACGTATTATGAAAGTGATCAATGAAAACATCAGTAACCCTAACTTGACAATAGAGACAATCACCACCGAGGTAGGTATTAGCCGCGTACATCTTCACAGGAAACTCAAAGAGCTCACCAACCAGACAACCCGTGACTTTATACGTAATATACGTTTAAAAGAAGCCGCTCGTCTATTGTCCGAAAAACAGCATACCATATCCGAGATAGCCATGTTAACAGGATTCACTGATCCTAATAATTTCTCGACAACATTCAAAGAATTGTATGGAATGCCGCCTTCAATGTATATGAAAGAGCAGTTGAGTAAAAAAGAAGAGTAACCCAACTGCTCTCTAGCATGTTTATCTGTTAAACTTGTACCAATCAAAGTTAAACAGTTTGCAGCCTTTACGTCCTTTGAATACAAAATAAATATCTTGTATTCCTGTGACCGGTTTTACAATATCAGTCTGCAATGTTTTCCAGCATTCCCAACCTCCCGTTGAAGGAATAGTCAGTTCCGCAATTAATGGTCCGCTTATACTGTCTGTACGTACTTCAAGTGTCCCGCCACGAAGGGCACTGGCAACGGTAGCAGTAAACCATTTGGGGGATTTTTTGCCGAAATCCACTTCACGTACCTTTATATAATCTCCATTATGAATTTCAGATATATATATACCGGTTTTCGCATTGGGTTCAGACTTCACACCTTCAGAAAACGCAATAGTTTCAGCTTCCACCCTTTCGTAAGGATTGAGCATACCTACCGGTGACACCCCTTCCCGGGTAGCATTAATAATCGGGAAAGTACCGTCAGCATTATACTTAAATTGCTCCACCGCCGCACTTCGCCCGAAGCCTCCACCACCCGGCAGCTTACCCGTATGATAGAAGAAATAAGAATTGCCTTTATAGTCTATCACTCCACAATGGTTAGTAAACGAACCCGTATCTTGTAAAGGCATGATTTCTCCCATATACTTCCACGGACCAAGAGGTCCGTCACTCATGGAATAGGCAATATGTTCGGGTACACCTCCGGCAGCATAAAGAAGATAGTATTTTCCTTCCCGTTTATGAAGCCATGGACCTTCTGTATAAGTATCTTTATACTTAACACCTTTGACACGCTTTTCCGGATTGGGTGCACCAAAGCTCTCAACAGTCTGTTCCAGTTTGCCCACTTCACCTTTCAAGGAAATCATGTCGTCATTCAGTTCTGCATAATAGATATTCGGATTTCCCCAATACAGATAAGCACGACCGTCATCATCAATGAAGACCGTAGGATCAATATAGTCCCAGCTTCCGTCATGAAGCGGTTTGCCGATGGCATCTTTAAAAGGACCGACAGGCGAATCGCCTACCGCCACACCGATTGCCATCGTATTGGAAAGTTTGGAATGCAGGCAGACATACCAATAAAACTTACCATTACGTTCGATGCACTGTGCTGCCCAGGCACGGTCGTCCGCCCAGTCGAATGATTCGATGGCAAGAGGAGAACCGTGATCGGTCCAGTTCACCATATCTTTGGTAGAATACACGCGCCATTCCTGCATCCAGAAAAAATCAGCCTTATCTTCATCATGTCCCGTATAGACATACAATGTGCCATCATGCACCATAGGAGCAGGGTCTGAAGTATAGCAAGTTTGTACAATCGGGTTCTGTGCCGACAGTCCTCCTTCGGTCATAACCGAAACGAGCAACAATATGGCTGCGATAAATGTAGATTTCATTTTCATGCTATTTTCAGTGTTTAAATAAATGTGGTACAAATTCTTTCAGGCAACGTCTCCACGTGAGCCATTCATGCGCTGTGCCTTGCGATTCATAATAATCAACCTCGATACCCAGTTTCCGGAGTGAATCCACCATCTTCTTTGTTCCCATTTGTTCCTCCGTGCCACAGCCGAGAAAGAAATAATTCACTTTCTTATTGAACTTGTCCGCATCCGCAAACACTCCGTTAAAACAAGTCTTCATATCCAGACCGAAAATCGCCCCGCTGAAACTTCCGATATAAGAAAACTTATCGAGATGAGGCAGAACCGTATTGAAAGTCTGATGTCCTCCCCACGAGAGTCCTGCCATAGCACGGTGTTCGCGGTCGGTTTTCGTACGGAATGTCCGGTCTATCATAGGAATCAGGTCTTTCAGAATAACGTCATAAAAGGTGGCGCCATACAAAGCCCGCTCCTCGTTCACATCTTTTCCCGAACGCGGCCGGAACGGAGCTTCCACATCACCGCTATCCATCACCACGAGCATCGGCACACACTGACCGGATGCAATCAGGTTGTCCATAATATGATTCATCTTTCCCTGCGTGCTCCAGCCGGTTTCATCTTCACCCATGCCATGTTGCAGATACAATACCGGATAGCGCTTCTTCGGATGAGTTTCATACTCTGCCGGCGTATATACCATACACCGACGGAACTCTTTCTGCGTTTCGGAGTAATACGTACAGGAACGAACCTGCCCGTAAGATACCTGTTGAGGACGATAATAATCCCCCTCCTCACCTTCAGGGATTTCGATGCCACTTGCCATACGGCAACAACCGAAGAACGTATAACTGGAAGGATCTGTTACCGACACCCCGTCTGCAATCAGGAAATAATAATGGAATCCTACAGGCAGAGGGTTGGTCGTTGCCGTCCAGAGTCCTCCGGCATCTTTCCACATATCATACTTCTTTCCGCAACAATCCACTTGTAGCCTGTTAGCCTGCGGAGCATAGAAACGAAAATGAGCACGCCCCTCTTTATCCACCCGGGGATAGTCATATCCCGGAATATTAGTGGATGCCGGTTCGGTAGTAATCCCGGAGTTTGGTTCCTTCTCCAACAAAAGGAGTCGTTTCTCGGCATACCGAACTCCCAATTTCCTGTATCCCTCTGCCGTGAAATGCAAATTATCTTCTGCGGCAGGACAGCCCGAAGAAGGAATCACGTATGCGGTCGGAATCACTTGCGGCAGCGTATTGATTATCTCATTCATGCTTGCACATCTGCCATTCTGGTCGGCATGCACTACTTCTCCCGCCAACAAGGGAACATCTTTTGCCTGAAGATTCAAATCCCTCAACAAATTCTCATAGACTCTCTTTACCTTTTGAGGCCACTCTTTATCACCGGTATTAGACTCGCCCTGATGCAAGAGGATACCTTTAATCACTCCCGCTTTTTGTGCTTCTACAACCAATTCCTTTAGTCTACGGTAAGGATTATTACCATACGCTTTCGCGGTATTTTTCAGCCATTCCGGTTGAGAGGCAATATGCTCTTCGCAATTCTCCTCATCAAACAGTTCAATCCTGCAACCACCTACAGCTACATTGATGACACCTACCTTAATATTATCAGGCAGCCTTTCCACTAACGTACGTCCGAAATAATCGGCCGGTGTTAACCCTGTATGGCAACGTACCAACGGAGGAATAGCCTTATACCACTGTCCTTTGACACGTCCCAAAAACGGACAATCAACAGCCGCCATCATCAGAAAGCGTTCATTGACATTGCACGTATCCTGGGCCTCGATCTTTGCATTCCCTTCCATATTGGATTGTCCCAGACAAAGATAAATATGGAAATTCGGGTCTTGTGCAAAGGCAAATATGCCTGCACATAATAAACAACTTAATAATATAATCTTCTTCATCTTGTAACAAAACTGATATTATTATTCATCCATTTCGGCATACTCTTTAAACCAGTGATAAATAGCCCACGGGCACGCTTCCGGATCATTCAAAAAAGTATAGTTTCCCGGTTCACCCGCTACATCCTTAAAAGCAACCAGTTCATGAGACTTTGTAGTAAAGAACAGCCAGGAAACATTGCCGGATTGATCGGCTATGTATTTGAAATTAGCTCCAAAACCTTCGCCTTTCGCCACTCCCGTAATACTTTTCCCCCATGTTGCATAATATTTCTTCGGTGCCCAGTCTATCTCAGTCACCATGACAGGAGCAAAACTAGCTACCGGACCTACTTGCTTGTCCCAACCACGTTGGAAAGGTTCATATCCCCCTCCTGTAGAGGAGCCATTTCCTTCACCACTGTCCTGTTCGGCATCACTTCCATACCAGCCCGGATAACAGTGTACGGCAAAACCAATATTTTCTCCTTCGATACGATGGTCTTTATAGCCACTATACTGAGATTGCCAGCCCAATCCGGGTACCCAAATGATATTGTTACAAGCATTTCCACGTATTTTATCAACAATCGCCTGAAAATACTTTTGCATATTGATGAAGCAAGCATCACCGTCACCACCATATTTACCGTCTGTACCTTTTATATGAACGGGTTCATTAGCCAACTCGAACATAATCCCGGGATTATTCTTCACAACAGCATTCTGCGATACAATGTCCCATACTTTCAGCAGAAACTCCTGATAAGAATCTCCCAACTCTATACCTAGATACCTGTTATCTTCAGTATCACCTGCATGTGGACAAACTCCCGGCGGGCGCATCACCACATACATCCCTTTAGAAATAAAATATTCCGCTATCGGGACAAATAACTCTTTCAGGTACTTCTTGAAACGTGTTTCCGAGAAACGTTCATGTCCTTCATAACGCACATAAGGCAACGTAGTATCATCACTCCAATAAGGATCCATGTGCAGACGTACAAAGTTAAATTTCCATCCGGCAGCCAGTATTTTATCCACCATACTTTTGTTATAGCTAAGACAACTGCTTACATCATAATTACTCCATGCGTTGTTATTAAAATAAGGACTATAAGTCTGCGTAAATCCATGCAAGTTGACAATTTTCCCTTGTTCATTTTTCAGATAACGTCCCTCTACATGTAAAGGAACAACCAGCTTCGGAGAATCAGGATCATCATCCGATTCATCACCGCCGGTATCATCACCGGGTGTTGTTTCTTCTGTTTTTTTTTCGTTTTCCTCTTGCGGAATTTCATCCTTGCCACAAGCAGAAAACAACAGACAAGACAAAGTTAATATACCTATTATTCTTTTCATAATTTCATCAATCTATTTAATTACATCTATTTAAAATAATAGCGGAGCTCTATCGAGAGACTCCGCTATCCGGACGAGCGTGCCTAATCTAAATCAGCATAAACTACATGATAGTTTTCTATCTCATTTATTTACTGGCAGTACCATTTCTCAAACCTTCAAGGAAACCGACATAGACAGGTTTGCGGTTGTAATTCAAATCCCACAGACCAATTGGCTGGCCTTTTCTCCAGAAGGAGTTTTCAGAAGGGCTGTCTGTCGGGCTCCAATGAGTGATGCCATATTGCTGTGCCACCGGAATAATCTCAAAATATTTCTCAATAATGAACTGATAGAAATCAGACATATTCTGCTGCATTTCGTCTGTCAGATTCTCTGTCAGTATCGTTTCACCAGCTGCATCGACAATACCCATATCCAATTCTGTGATCTTTATGAGCTTACCGGTAGAAGCTAACAGGGTAAACATATTGATAATGGCGTTTTCCTTACTAGCCTGAGTAGCAGGATTCATATAGTAAGACACATGCATTTGAGTACCGATACCGTCCACCTTTGTTTCCCCGTCAGACTCCCAACGTTCGATCCAATGTATCAAGCTCTTTAACTTCTTATTCTGATCCCAGTCGGATTCCAGATTATAGTCGTTAATAAAAAGCTTCAACTCATCAGGGTTACCACCGGACTCCGCAAAATACTTACGCGCAAACTTAATCGGAATACGGGCGTAATCATCACCCAAATAATCCTGCCAATAGAAGTTTTCACCGGAAACACCATTATCATCTGTTTGAGAAGCTGACTGAAGATCGTAATAGCCATCCCCATCCGAATCTTTTCCGGAAATAGGTTCATTCACGACATCCCATGCCTTAACATAACCACCGCAAGATTCCAACATACCTTTAATCCAACGTTCCAGTTCGTTCGTGAGGATTTCTTCTTTCTCTTCAGGAGTCAGAGGAATCGTATTACCTGACTTCTGCCAATATATAGACAAATCATCAATATAGATGGTACCGGCATACTTCCCATAATTAAAAAGAATACGAGTAGCCGCATCTCCCGTGCAGTTGGTAAATACAGTAACCTCTTCCCATTCTGTTGTAATTGGTATGGAAGGGAAGTCACCACGCCCGGCAAATCCGTCCGGTTTTTGAAAGACCGCCCCAATACTACCTGCTACACTGCCTTTAATCTTCATCTTTAAAAAATAGGTAGTCCCTTCTGTCAAAGGAGCTAAAAAATCATAGCCAGCCTGTGCTTCCCAAGAATTTACTTCCGACGGATTTGTCATTTGATGTACTCCGTCAATCACCTGCCGAGTCGAGTTATTTCCCCAACCCATCATAGCTGTTCCGCTTGAAAAGTCATCCTCTAATATATATACATTAGTTAACACGGATCCACTTTCCTGGACCTCCTCTATCCCATAAGCAAAATCAATCCAACTCGCTTTACTCCATCGGGACAGATCTTTGCTTTCTTCGAAAGTAGAGTTCATAATCAAATTTCTATCAGAGCCCGAGGCAGTCAATGTTAAATCATCAAAATACAAATCACCGCCAAACAAACCGAAACAGAACCGTAACCTATCGATATCAGCAGAAGGCGTAAACGTGAATGTGTTAGTTGACCATTGCTCACCCGCTGAAAAGGTCCCTGCACCATATTGAGTGTCAGTCCCATCTTTCTTCCCCGGCCAGAACGGAAAGGTTATAGCCGAAGAAGCCTTCATCCGCACACTTATAGTATATTCTTGATTTGCTATTAATGCTTCATCCAAATCATAATACAATTCCCAATCCCATACATTCGCTTGAGGCTTCGAGGTTTTTATATGAAGTGCGATTTCTGAACTACCAGGAACCGGTTCCGGTTCTTTATCCGCAATCAGCCCATTCAAATAAGCATTTTGCTGCTGTGAATGCCAACAGAGCGTATGCCCGTAAATACTAATTCCTGTTTCTTTTGCAGTTTTCACAAACTTCTTGACTGTGCCGAAATCCATATTTCCTTTGGCATCTACACAGGAGCTATATTTCATGGCATTACCAGCCGTCACGTCGTCATAGTTGTTGACAGTCAAAGTATAAACCAAATCTTGCTTCAAGAAATCACTCACCGTGACCCCCGTTCCCAACTTGAAGTCGGGATGGGAGATACGGTCAATATATGTTTTCAAATCACCATATTCGTTCAAGTACTCATACTTTTTCAGACTCTCCGGTTTCTCTGTCTTGTAGTCCGCAAAAAGCGCATCCGCACAAGATACAGTTATTCCGGCAACCATAGCAAGCAGTAAAATTCTATTATAGTATTTCATATTCTTCTAGATTTAACGATTAATTCTTCACATAGATCGGCGTAAAATCTTCTCTTGCCACGCCACGACTATGCGCAACCAGTGTATCTTCTGTTTCAAGCTTTAATCCATTACTGAAATCCACAGTATACTTCAAATAAATGGCATCACGGTCTTTATTACCCCAACTATTCTTCTCACCGTCTTGAACAAACTTACCAGTACCAGTAGCCGTAACGCCGTCCAACCCGGAAACCACACATTCATCGCCATTAAAAACCAGCAGCAACTTATAACTGATATTACGCGGATTGTCTGTTGTCCCTAAATTGGTAGTAACTGTAAGAATGGTTTCAGTCAAAGATTTTGTTACAGTCTGACATATTTCATCATCTTCTACATACTCGTTATGGCGATCATTCTCGGTAGTTGTCCCGTTTTCTGTCACTTTGTCCACGCCATGACGCAGATACTTACCAGTCCATTTATTGATGTATTTCACACAATAAAGTACATAATCCTGTGGTTGCACCAACCACACTGACGAATTACATCTGACGGCTTCTGCCCCTTCGGACAAAGTACCATTCAAAATACGGTCAGCATTAGTCACGCCTGTCATTACCAAAGGTATAACATAGGTAGCGGTCAATGCTTCGGGATCAGCAAAAAAAGCATCAGTAAATGAGACTTCCACACCATCCATCAATACATTCTTCAGAGTGATCTTATCATCAGATAATGTATAGTAGTTGGAAGGCATAGCTTTTACTGGCACATTTTCAGATGCAGAAGTATACGAATAATAAAGGTTATCACACAATGTATTGTCTACTTCAATATCTATCGTGATATCCTTCTTATTAGCATAAACACCGCCCATAGTAGCATTAATCTTACATTTATGAGCATTGTCCAGCGCCGTATCATACTCATCTTCACCCATAACCAACGTTCTCACCGGATACTGGGTTGCAAAATAGACTGAAGTGCCGCCCTCATAATCAGGAAATTCATTATCTTGATTTTCACAGGATGTCATCGTCCATGAAACAAAGACTCCAACTGACATGGCAAATATTAATTTAATTAATTTCATATGCTTCATTATTTATTATTTTACAATTATTTCCAACCGACATTCTGTTCCAGATTGCTCCACTTCATTACTTCAGCAAAAGGTATTGGCCCGTAAATCATATACTCCTCATACTTTCTTTTCTCTACCGTAAGCGGAGAGTAGTTCATTACAGAACCATTCTTGCTTATTTCCACCCCAAGAGCAGTTTCATTCAGTTTGGTCAAATCAACATTCCAGCGACGTAAATCCCAAAAACGGAAATTCTCAAAACAAAGTTCGATACGGCGTTCATTACGGATTAGTTCACGCATCTTGTCTTTATTATCCTTTATGCTCTCCAAATAAGCATCTCCATTATCGAGACCTAAACCGGCACGCGTACGAATGGCTTTGATTACATCATAAGCACTAAAAAGATGTCCATGATTATTCTGTGGTCCCCAAGCCTCATTAGCCGCCTCCGCATAAATCAGAAACATCTCTGTATAACGGATACGTGCGGTATAATGCTTCTTCTTTGTATTATACTGTGAATTAGGGTTACACTCTTTACGCAATAGTTTCCGCAAGTAATAACCTGTACGAGTAGACCTTCCGCTTTCCTTATTCACAACGTCTGTATTCGTTCCGTAAGTCCCTGTAATAATTTCCGTATCACTAGGACCTTGCTTGCTACCATTGTAAACGATGTATTTTGCCAAACGCGGATCACGGTTATCATACGGGTTTTCTGCATCGTAATTGCCTGATGTTTCAGAAATAGGGTAACCGTTCGCCATAGGAAAGGCATCCACCAGATTCTGGGTAGGATTGACACGACCGTTTCCGTAAAGTGATGGAGGGAAGTTAGCTGTTTCCAATGTATTATTATCATCTGTACTACTACGCCAAATAACCTCAGCGGGACTGCCGCCCGTTCCATAATCTTTATCCGCAAGTGTATACCACTCCAATCCATCTGCATCCAGCCCGCAGCCGCCGCCACCGTTAGCTTTCTCTATAATTTCAGCAGCATAATCGGCAGCTTGTTCCCAAGTCATTCCCGACCCGCTTTGAAATGCCGGACTGGCAGCTAACAGAGCCGTTTGTGCACGGACTGCCAATGCAATCCGTCCGCTCATCAACCCTCTATATTCTTCACCACAAACACGCCGATAATCACTCGCATTCGTCACACCGATGTTTTTATATTTTTCCGGTATCTCACTATCTGCAAATTTCTTATAATCGAGCGGCAATAATTCGATAGCCTTATCAGCATCTTCCATTATTTGCTTCACGCAATCGGAATAAGTGGCACGAGCATGATTAAAATCCGCATCCGGTCCTTCCGATTTCAAAATAATAGGTACTCCCATCAATGTGCCGTCCGCAATCTTGCCACCATGTGCACGTAACAAATAATACATATGCAGTGCACGCAACCCATAAGCCTCTCCTTTCAAACGATCAAGAAACATGGTAGAGATACGTTCATCTTTTGCCCATTCTACCTTATCTACATTCTCCAAAAAAAGATTGATATACTGGATAGCATTGAAACGATTCTGCCACTGGGAAACCGGATTATTATTGGCAGTCCAGGAACCTGTAGCCATTCGCAGATAGTTACTGGAAATCTCATTAGTCACAGCATCATCCGTAGCCAAGTCACTTGTAGGTGAAGTTTCGTAAGGAAGTATAATATAAGCGTTCGCAAGTATACCCTGCGCATAGCTCGGTTCTTTATACATAGCCTCAAGATCTCTGTTGTTCTCCAGTGCCGGTTCAAACAAATCGTCACAAGCAGTCAGCAGAGGTAAGAAAGCCAATAATTTGAATATATTTTTCATAATTTCGTTCTTTAATTATTGAAATAATCTGTATTAGAAAGTTGCAGTCACACCTAAATTATAGAAGCGGCATTGCGGGCTGGAGCCAACATTCAATTCCAGCGCCTTGCGTTCCTTGGATATTGTGAGCAAATCAGAACCGCTGATATATGCGGATACTCCATGAACAAAACTATTCTTAAACCACTTGGAAGGCAGGTCATACGTGACCTGTACTTTTGCCAAACGGAAAGCATCCGTCTTATACATCCAGAAGTCGGAAGAATAAAAGTTATTAGTTCCACTTTCTGTAGTCAGACGCGGATAAGTAGCTGTTGCTGCCGTTTCCGGAGTCCAACGCCCCCGGACTACTGCCGAGTATTTATCTTCACCGGATATCCAATAATAAGACTCGTTGTTTTTCATGGCATGTCCGCCAAACTCACCTGTACCCAATACAAAGAAAGTTAATCCTTTCCATTTAGCAGTCAAGTTTATACCCAACGCCAAGGGAGCTCCATACCAACCTCCACGAGCCAGATAAACCTGATCTTTATCATCAATTATACCGTCATTATTCTGATCTACATACTTCAAATCACCCGGTCTTATTGTACCGCCAAGACGCTGTTCTGGAGAATCGATGATGTCCTGCTCATCCTTGAAGAATCCGATGCACTGTAATCCCCAAATACCGTCAACAGCATATCCTTTACGGTATTGGTATTTATCCTGATACAATTCATCCCGCTTGGTAGCTTTCGTTGTATAGTAAGTTCCGGTAACGCCCGCTGTAAAATCAACCTTGCCGAAACGTTTGTTGTAGTTTACGTTGAAATCAAATCCCATGCGACGGTCATTATCGTAGTTGATGTACGGACGAAACGAAGCAGTCGGATAATAAGTGAAGAAATACTCCGGATACTGAGTAGTAGAAGTCACGATTTTACCTTCGATTGAATTAACAAAGAAAGATGCATCCGCTGTTATCATCCGGTTCCATAAAGAAGTTTTCAAATTAACTGAAAGCTCTTTACGCTTGATAAAGCTCAAGTCTTCATTCGCCCCTTGTTTGGAGTTAGTAGAGTGTAGGGATACACTCTCGCGCCATCCCCACCATGCACCGTCCGACTGGTTGTAATAACCATCATACATATAATAGTTGTCAATTCCCAAATCCGTATTCAAGATACTGCCGGACACACTCAACATCAGTTCGTCCACTACCGGAGAATTTTCCAGAAAGCTCTCGTTTGATAATTTCCAGCCCAATGTCAAAGAAGGTGAGAAAGCATTACGATGTCCCGGAGCCAACTTTGCAGAATGTATAACAGCCCCACCAAAATCGGCATAATATTTATTGCGGAAGTTATATCCCAACTGCATGCCCAAATTTACATTGCTTGTCTTATGATACTCTCCTGAATAACTTTGTTGATAACCAGAGGCTATTAACATGGCAGCCAAATGATGATCATCATTAAAAGTGTTTTCGTAATCGAACTGGCCGGAGAATAAAACAGTCTGGTTATCCGAACTGCCGCTGATATTCTGCACACCGGACTTCTTGTCCTCATTGTATTTTGTCAAACCGACAATAATATCTTTCCCGCCATTATTAGACCAAGTAGGCGCATATGTGGCATAGCTGTTATTATAAGAAGTAATATAAGCAGTAGAGTAATCTACAGAAAACCGAGTATGAAAAGAGAGTCCTTTCAACACCTTGTCCAAACCAATGTTCACTCCCGCATCAAACTGGAACGAACGATCTGTTGCTTTGCTATAACCTGAAGCATAATAATCGCCAAATACATTTGTCATATCAGATTGTGTTCCTGCCAAAAAGTATTTTCCATCAACTATATTATTGCTATTCGCCACCAAATCCCATGCACTGGCTGCATTTGCATCAATATAGCTCAACGGAATCAACGGAGAAATACGATTGGGACGCAATGTAGATGCCGCACTCCAATAATAAGACCCATTGGCACTACGACGTGAATAGAAAGATACTTTAGCATTCACATAAGCTGTAATAAAGTCATTCAATGTCAAATCTACGTTACCGCGAATATTTAAACCATTGGTCCCATTATGCTTCGCTTCACCGATTTTGAAAACGTCATTGGAACGAAGATAATTTATATTCGTATAAAAATGGGCACGATGATTGCCACCCGAAATTTCGGCTGTAACATCCGAACGATTATATGCCTTCTTGATATAGTCCGACGAATACATATTCACATTAGCATAACGATAAGGATTCTCACCGGATCCATAATGGTAAATATCCTCCGCGCTATAGAGAGCACCGAGCCCGTCATTGGCACGTGCTTCATTATAAAGAGTCATGTATTCGGCCGAACCTAAATATTCGGGGTAACTCTTTGCGACATAAAACCCTGTATTGGCGCGTACATCTACTTGAAGATCCGTACTCTTACCTCTTTTAGTTGTAATCATAATTACTCCTTTAGCCGCACGACTTCCATAGAGCACCACAGCTTGCGCACCTTTCAAAAAGGTTATTTGGCTGATTTCCGTAGGAGAAATATAATCAATATTGCGAGGTACCCCGTCCACCAATATCAGCTTTTCATCCATTCCCCACAATGAGTTACCATTATAACCACCGACATATCCCTGCATATCGGTCAAGCTCCATGTATTGTAATTTTTCTTCGTCAATTCCTCTACATTTACTACTGAAGCACCTCCTAATAAATTGTTCTGAGAAACCTTTCGGAAAGCTACCTGCACCAACGAATCGTTTTGCAGCGAACTTGCATTATCCCCTGCCAACTCTTGTGCACCGGCAGAAATAACAACCGGAAAAACAAGCACTGCACTGAGAATGAATCTTCTATATATATGTTTCATTGTTTATTCATTTATAATTATACATTCAGTAACCATAAGGGATTACCATCCCGGATTCTGCGGGAATTCAGCATACAGATACACGTCATTATCCAATAAGGGGAACCAGTAATGCTTCGTTCCAAATACCCGTTTCAAAATAGTCTCCTCACGGAAGTTTCTCACTTCTGCCTCTGCCGGATCATTATTCTTATAAAAGTCTTCATTCTCTACACGTTCGAATTCTTGTGAAGTCTTAATAGTATAGGGCTCTTCGGTCAGCAGCAACCAACGCTGCAAATCGTTAAAGCGGAAACCTTCGAAAGACAACTCGACAGCACGTTCACGACGAACTTCATCCATAAATTTCTGGGAATTGGAAATATATTCCGGACAAAGAGTACCTTTTTCATCACCCGGTTCCCCTCCACCAACAGGGCCTACTCCCGCACGTTTACGCAAAGTATTGATCGCATCTTCAGCCGTTTTACCAAAATTCGTAGATTTACCTGCAGCACCGTCTACTGCCGCACAAGCCTCAGCATACATCAGATAAATATCCGCCAAACGCATGTAAGGTAAATATGTATGCAGGTTACCCGACCAATTATAGAGTCCGTCATATTTATTAGCCTGATGCGGTACTAATTTCTGGATGAAATAGCCGGTACGGCTAGCATTGGCCACGGCTCTCATAGCTCCGCCCGTATACAGAGTGCAATAGCGCAAGAATTCCTTGTCTGCTTCAGGAATAGCTGCATTGACATAATGGAATCCGTCAAAAACTATGTCATGATAAAAACGGGCATCACGATTTCTAAATGGAAAATTCTTTCTAAAACCGGATTTTGTTTCATCTTCACTCAATGGCAAACCGTTCTCCATACCATATAAATTCACATAGTTGGCAGTAGGTTGGTGGATGATATTATCATGTTCAACCAAACCATAAATTTTAGGTCCCCACAACTTGGTCATATTCCAGTTACTACCGTTGAAGTCTTCGGACGGACCACGGAAAATAGCTTCTGTAGTACCCGGCATTTTCCAGTTCTGACCAGTAGTATAGAATATTTCAGAATAACTATTAGAAGCAGATGCCGATTTGGTATGATTATAAATATCACTATAATCAAACTGCGCCAATGCATATTGCGTCTGCCCGCTTTCGACAAGTGTCAGTAACTCTCCAAATGCCTCTGCTGCTTTTTTTGCATATTCTGTATTGTAATTGTAAGTATTGCTTCCACCTAGCTGCGCACCATGTTCCATCAGAGGGCTGGCAGCCCAAAGATAATTCTTGCCCAGATAGCCTAATGCCATAATCTTGTTGATACGCAAATCATTCTTACCCGCGGTTTGTTTGCCAACAGTTGTGTTATCCCAATTAATAGGAAGCAAATCCGCTGCCATACGGAAATCGACTGCTGCTTTATCTGCACATTCCTGATAACTCAGACGTGGCAAAGACATTTTCTCTGTAGCAGATAAGACTGTATCAATATAAGGCAAGCCACCAAAATATTGCATCATTTCAAAGTGCCACCATGCGCGGAAAAAATAAAGCTGACCGGCAATCAGTTTTTTCTCCTCATCCGTAGCTTCCGTTAACCTTTCTAGATTAGCGATACCGATGTTAGCCTTACGTATACAATACCATGCATGTGGCCACAGTGAATGTTTAAACTTAGCATTGCCGTCACTGTTCGGATGATAAGTAGCCGTAGGATCACTGCCGGTACGATAGAGCCAGCATTGATTATTGGTAGACCATGCACGGAAGTTACCCAAATCGACCTGATGCGTCATGTGGCTGTCACCTTCCGGGTTGAATATTTCATCATCTCCCCAGTTCCAGGAAGTAGTATAATTGTTCTTCTCCTTATCAGGAATACAGTTGTATATTTCCTCGATAAACCCCTGAAAATTCCTAAAGTTCTTAAATGCTTCGTCTTCAGATACAGTAGAGTCAGCTTCCTTGTCTAGATAGGCCTCACAAGATGAAAATCCCAACGAGAAGAGCAATAAGCTACCGCATAAAAGAGTTCTATATATTTTTCTCATAGTACTTTGATTATAATGTAAATTTAACACCTAAGTTGAAACGTTTCACCGTAGGATACGCCCCTTGATTACCCGAACCTGCAAAATTCGATTCACGGTCGTCCGGCATCTTAGACCATACCCATAAGTTGTTTCCATTTAAGTAAATCTTCAAATTTTTCACCCCGAGTTTTCGCACCCATCCATCTGTAAAGGTATAGGCTATCTCCGCATTTTTCAGACGAATATAAGAACCGTCATAATAGTATTGCGTACCATTACTGTAACCGCTCACCTTTGACAACCAGCGCGGAGTTACAACATCGGCCGCATCGCCAGCCTCAGACCACCAGCTACCCTGGTCATACACCGTATTCATCTGACTGCCAAAACTGGTCAACTGAACGACACGAGTCACATTGTTTACACCATAGAACTGAACAAAAGCACTAAATCCCTTCCACTCAAAGCCAAGAGTAGCATTATATGTGTTCTGTGGAGTATCAGAGTAACCGTAAGGAGCTTGGTCCTTGCTGTCGACGACACCATCCCCATTGAAATCGACAATATAATAGTCTCCGGGAAGACGTTGTGAATTGTTTGTATCATGCTGCGGGCTACCAATCACATCGTCATAAGAATTCAAATATCCATTATCAATATATGCCTTATTCTGACCAATGGCATAACCAGCCACCTTTTGATACCCAGCCAACAATGGAGCATCGTCTTTTTCAAGTATCTTATTTTCCGCATGGGTCATGCTCATATTAGCCCAAACGCGCATCTTATTGGAAAATGTCTTGTTGATACGAAGTTCCAACTCATAACCTTTGGTTCTAACCTTACCTAAGTTAGCAGTAACTGCTGTAGTACCAAAATAAGAAGGAATAGCCCGATCGCTTCCACCCACCAGAATATCAGTACGTTTATCACGAAAGACTTCCACGCTACCTGCAAACAAACCATCCCAAAAAGAGTAATCAACACCAAAATTCAATTTCTTTACTTTCTCCCAATGCACATCAGAATTACCTACTGCTGATTCACGATACCAAGTATATGGACTTTCACCACGATCTACATCCAAAGACGAGGTTCCGCCGTAAGCCCATTGGTTCATATACAACCAACGTGTTTTTACATTATCATCACCGATTTCACCATAAGAAGCACGAATTTTCAACATATCCAAAATTCTGCGTTCTTTCAAGAATTTCATAAACGGTTCTTCACTAACCATCCATCCGATAGCACCGGAATTAAAGAATGCAAAACGATTTTCTTTGCTGAACTTCTCGGAACCATTATAAGCACCATTATATTCAATAAAATACCGATCCGCCCAATTATAAGTAGTACGGAATGCCCAGTCTTCACGATAGTGAGGAATTTCACTTCCTGTAGCCGTTTCTTGACGACTGAACAATCCCATAAGGGTAACATTATGCTTTCCAAAACTACGGGCCCAATTTAACTGTGCCTGATAATTAAGGTTACGCTGTGTCGCCCAATTCTTGACTTCACCACCTTCCGTATTCCACATTACACCCTGCATAAAATCAAAACCTGTATTGTTGTCATACGACTTTTTATAACTGACCTCCCCTGTATCCGGATTAATCCATTTATGTTGTGCGTCGTTATATAGGTCATTGATACCGCGCTTCCATTCTACAAAAGTATTATCCCAAGAAACCATAGCCCTTGCACTCAATCCTTTCGTTATAAAGCTCAAATCCTGTTCCAATGCAAAGTCAGTTGTTATCTGTGTAGTAGTGGTAGTCATCGTACCTCCCAATGAAACATTTTCTGCAGAATTGGTAACATTCGAAATATTCGGATAATATCCCCATGAACCATCCGAATATTTTGGAAGAAATACATCCGGAGCAATATTATACGCCCCCGCCCACTGCTGGGCAATCGACCAGTCGGCCGAGCTATCATAATTGGAATTATTATAAGGAGTTTTCTTGTATCCATTAGAGCCCGCTACATTAACCTTAAAAACAGTACTCTTGGTTATCTGAAAATCCAGATTACTACGTACATTAATTCTGTCATATCCATAACCGGAATTATAATCACGCCCATTATCAAATACATCGAACAAGTCCCCCTCATGCACATAATCGACAGAAGCGAAATATTTTACAAACCGAGTTCCACCGCTGACATTCACATTTGCATTGTAGGACATCGCATAGTCTTTGAACAATACATCCTGCCAGTCCACATTCGGATAGCGTTCCGCTTCTTCCAAATTTGCCGGATTACGATACTTATTAATTATTGCCTGCGGCTTTATGTACGACCATGAATCCGGATACAAGCTCAACTCATGCTCAATAGCCATATTGCGCGCCATCAAAGCATCATAAGAATCCAACTTATTAGGAAGCTTGGAAGGTATCTTCATCGTGGCATTGGCTGCTATATTTATTTGGGCAGCTCCCTCAGTTCCGCGTTTAGTCGTTACCAAAATGACACCATTTGCACCTTTCACACCATAAACAGCAGTTGCAGAAGCATCCTTCAAGACAGAAATAGATTGTACAGAAGCAATATCCACACTGCTCATCGGACGTTCTATGCCATCCACCAGTACCAACGGGTCACTATTATTCCATGAACTAGTCCCACGTATTGTGATTTTCGGTTCTTCTTCACCTGGCATACCGGAACTTTGAGTCGTTATAACCCCCGGCAGGTTACCGGTTAACGCCGCACCAATATCAGAAATACCAGCCGCCCGTTCCAATACTTTTCCAGTGGTCTGCGTGATAGCACCTACCACACTCGCTTTCTTCTGTTGTCCGTAACCTACAACTACTACTTCTTCCAGTTGTTTAGTATCATCTTCCAACACCACTTTAAAAAGACCTTTGGAAACCACTTTTACCTCCTGTGGTTTCATTCCTACATACGAAACAATAAGGGTAGACTTCTCATTGGGTACAGTCAATACAAAATTTCCATCTATATCTGAAATCGTACCTATTGAATTATTACCCTTTAAAACTACTGAGGCTCCAATGATTGTCTCACCATTACTGTCAAGAACCGTTCCCCTCACCGTTATCCCTTTCTGTGCTGATGCTGTTACAAAACTAAACAACATAAGGAGAAACAAGTAAGGAATCTTTTGAATTTTCTTCGTTACATTTTTCATTACCATTAGTTTAAGATGTTAATTAACTACATTGTTTTCTAATCATCATTTTTTTTTTAAGTGCGTTAGCCATCATTATAAATATCACTCATAATTACTAGCATTATATTTATATAAAAAAAATAATTATTTGCAAGTAGCGTATAATCCAATTGTAGTACCGGTAAATCCACCAGCCGTTGTAGTAGAGAGATAACTAGGGGCTACATCTTTACAAAGCAGTTTCCAGCTTTTTTCACCATCAATAGAATAATAGAAATCGTAACCAATTCCTTGAGATACTAATTTCAAATATACTTCATTTGTATCTGCGTCTATTTCATCTGAAGCCAATGTCTGTTCCTTTTCACCGATTTGTTTCAGAGAAATATTTTTATTCTCACCCACTTTATTCAAGCAGAAGAAATATTGACGCGTCTCATCTTTAAACAACAGCATTCCGGCTGTTTCCTTATCGTTAGAAGGATTGAACAACATACGGGTAGCACATTCAAATTTATGATGTTGTAACCGACGGCAAACAAATGCCGGAGTTTTCTTTTCCGTAGCGCTAATATCTGCACACTTCAAGGTCAGATATCCGGGCGTTTCCGTCAATGAATATAAATCGGAAGCAGAAGCTCTTAAAGTCATCCATGGCATATCAAGTACAGGAGAATCAAAGTTCTCTATTAACTCGAAATTACCATAAGTAACTGTCGTATCGCGTTTCGCACCTTCACGTTTTACAATCATAGGTACTAAATCATCTCCTTGTGTCATGTACGGGAATCCGTCTTCACTCCATTTCACCGGCATCATAAATGTTTCACGTCCCAAATTCTCAAACTGATTATTAATAGGGCGACAAGCCAGAAAAACAGCCCACCAATCTCCCTCCTTTGTTTGAATCAAGTCTGCATGACCAGCACAGGTTACCGAATTAGGACGGTCAGAATTCAAATGTCTTTGCGTCAAAATCGGATTGTTTTTCCATGGAAGAAACTTACCCATCGGAGAATCACCACGGAAAATCACTTCCGAATGCCAGTTTCCCGTTCCACCTTCGGCGGACATCAAGAAGTACTTTCCATTTATTTTATATAAATGAGGTCCTTCTATCCAAATTGGTTTGTCTGCCGGTTGAGCTCCTTTGTTTACAAGAATTTTACGGGGACCGATCGTCTTATCTGTTTTCACATCAAACTCTTGTATGCGTATGGTACGGTGTCCGCTATATTCAGGCTTATTATCCGGAGCCTCATCGTTATTCACGATATACGCCTTACCATCTTCATCAAAAAAGAAAGAAGGATCAATACCACCAACTTCCGGCAACATGACAGGCTCTGACCATTCACCAAACGGATTTTGTGTCTTAACAAAGAAATTTCCGGCCCCTACATTGGTAGTCACCATATAATAGGTCTTATTATGCGGATTATAGGAAATAGCCGGAGCAAAAATACCGCCACTCACTTTCTGCCCTTCCATATTCACTAATTGCGAAGCACGATTCAACACATACCCTATCTGTTTCCAATTCACCAAGTCCTTGCTGTGAAAAATAGGAACACCGGGGAAATAAGTGAATGTAGATGTTACTAGAAAATAATCACCTTTTCCATTTGTACAAACACTAGGATCAGAATACCATCCCGGCAAAATAGGATTATAGAAATAGTCTTCACCTGACAGAGGATTGGAAATATAGAAATCATCATTTCCCTTATAAGAAAAATAATCAAAGAGAGCCACAGATTTTCCAATAGCCGATAATTGTTGTTCTTTCTTTGAGTTACATGACATCATTGTTATCCCCAACATAAATATGGAGAACCGGACGATTGACATTAATTGTATTACCTGTGTATTCTTCATAATACCTCTTATTTTCTTTATAATCAAATATGAATTACTGATCTTTTTCTGCAAAGATATGCCAGCTTATAAAACTACAAACATAATTATGTTACGGGCTTCTTTTCCTAAATAACATCTTCATTTTCAATGTTACATCTATCTTTCCCCTTGTAGCACGCCCTAATAATTACACTGATTATAAGCACATTACAATCTTATTTTTTTTGAATAAAAGCTATTCAAATTCCCAATAATCCAGATTGAAAAGTTTGTTTCCTTTCTCTCCTTTAAAGCAGAAATAAAGATCATGTACACCCTTTGCATTCTTTATCCGGCATGACATCTGTTTATATATATCCAGTCCTCCTGTCGGTGATATACTGACACTGCCTATTACCGGACCTTCAGTGCTGTCCAGACGAATTTCTATCATTCCGCCTTTTTCAACACAAGCTGCGCTTACACTGAATTTCTTTGCTCCCTTCTTGCCAAAGTCGACACCACGCACACACAGATATTCATTATCATCAATATCGGTTATATACAAACCACCATTCTTATGATTTTCAGCTTTAAGACCATATCCCCAAGCCATCGTTTCAGCTTCCACTCTACGGTAAGGATTAAAGTTTTCAATCTGTTCCAGTTTCGTCTCCTGCCAATAAGGAACTTCCTTAATAGTTCCATCCGGATTATAATGCATTTTTGCAACAGAGACCGAACGGCGTTCCTTATGATCCAAAGTCTCCAAATGAAGCAAATCATAATTTAGGCCAAATACATAAGAACTACCTTTATAATCGATAATTCCAGGATGATTTCCTCTACTCCGCTCTGTTGGACGCATAATATATCCTTTTGTACTCCATGGTCCGGTAGCTTTGTCGCTCATGGCATAGCCAATCCCTTCCGGACAACAAGTAGAAGCGAAAGCCATATAATAATGACCGTTACGTTTATATACCCACGGTCCTTCCTGATAATGTTCCGGCCTATCAGCCAGTTTTACTATTTCTCCTGAATATGAAATCATATCCTCATTCAGTTTCACATAATAAACATTCGGATTGCCCCAATACATATACGCTTGTCCGTCATCATCAATAAATACAGTAGGGTCAATATCATCCCAATGCTCTTTTTGCCAAACTAACGGTTTGTTCAAAGGGTCTTTAAAAGGGCCGTAAGGAGAGTCGGAGACCAATACGCCAATACCATTACCGTGAATCGGACAATACATATAAAATTTGCCATTACGTTCGATGACTTGTTCTGCCCAGGCACCGTTATCACGTTTCACCCAATCAAAACTCTTCAGAGAAGCGACAGCTCCATGATCGGTCCAATTCACCATATCGGTGGAAGTATAAAGTAACCAGTCCAACATTTTGAATCCTTCGGCATCATCCTCATCATGAGTTGTATAAAGGAAAACGGTATCATTATATACCATCGGAGCCGGATCAGCGGTATATTTTGTCTGGATAATAGGATTTTGTGCCACTCCTGAAGTAGCGGCAGTCATTGCCAACAAAAACGACATGCCTAAAAATTTTAAGTTTCTCATATTCTTTTATTTTAAATGGTTTTAGATTCTACTACTTTACATTTTTATTTTCAGCTGTTTTCCTCTATACTCTATGGTCTTTCCATTGATACTTTCTGTCACATCTATTCCCGACTTTCTATCAACTTTTACCAACTTCAGTTTGCGAGATACAGTCATACCGGAATATCCACCTTTCCGGTCAGAGATTGTCAATGTGTTATTTTTATCATTCCAAATTATTTCAAAACTTGAAGACTCCCCCTTCTCATAATTGTAATTGTCGCCTGCATCTTCATAGACCGTAAATGAAGAATCGGCTCCCGGATAAACCCGTATCTCCCACTCTGCATCTGTTTTTTCCGAGGTATATTGCATAACCGGCCCCATTGGAATGATAGATCCTTGACGCACCAATAGAGGAATTTCATTTATCGTTGCTTCAGCGACAATCCATTGTCCGCCCTTATATTTTTTTCCGGTCCAAAAGTCAATCCAATCGGCTCCATCCGGTAAATATACACGACGCGTCTTATCTACATTTCCCAAAGGGTTAGAATCCACCGAATAATACATAGGATTGGTGACAGGAGCAACCAATAAAGCTGGTCCGAACATAAATTCATCTTTTAAATCAGCGACCTGCATATCCTTGGCAAAGTCAAACGCAAGTGTTCTGGTCATTGTATAATTTTCACGGTGAACCTTTCCTGCTAAAGAATAGATATAAGGAAGTAAGCGATACCTTAAATGAATCACTTTAATCAAACTATCATAAAAAGGCTCACCCGGTTTACCAAAACGCCATACTTCACGAGGAGTATCGGAACCATGACTTCGAAACACCGGTAAGAAGGCTCCATATTGAAACATACGAGTGTATAATTCCCGATAAGCCATATCAGCCACTCCTTTATCATAGTCGCCTTTCCAAAACCATTGAGGTCCATTTTTTGTAAAAAAGGCCCCAATATCTACTGTCCAATAAGGGCAGCCTGTAGCCATAAAATTTAATCCGGCAGGAATCATTTGGGCAAAAGATTGCCAAGTTGCATAAGTATCACCGTTCCACGTTATTGTAGAATAACGTTGTTGACCTGCGTAACTAGAACGGGTAAGATTTACAACACGCTTATCTTCATTTGTAGAACGTTGGTTCTCATAAATTCCCTTCGCATGATATAATGAATACAACTGGCTTCGCTCTGCCCCCAATACACTATTCAGCAAATTCGTGTTTAACTCCCAACGTTGCCGATGATTATCCGCTCCATAACCATCCTTCATAAAAGTCCAATCAGCATCTAATGGTTCTGAAGCGTCACACCACCAGGCATCAAAACCATTACCAAAAAACTCATTATTCGCATAGTTCCAGTATAATTTTCTAGCCAACGGATTAAAAGCATCATAGACAGAGGTGCCGCTTAACAACCATCCCTTTCGTTTAAATTCCTCATGTTGAGGACAGTTCATGGCATTCGGCCATATTGATATCATTAATTTAGCATGTAGAGAATGAATTTCATCTGCCAGTTTTCTTTTGTCAGGATAGAATTTAGGATTCATACTCATATTCCCCCATTGGCCTTCCGGCCAATAGTTCCAATCCTGTACAATCATATCGATCGGTATTTGCCTTTGGCGATACTCTTTTAAGGTATTAATTAAATCATCGGAACTGACATAGCGTTCTTTAGACTGAATATATCCAAAAAGATAGAGAGGCATCATTGGAGAATTGCCTGTCAACATACGATAATTAGCAACCACAGCATCCATTGTCTTACCTTTCATAAAGTAATAATCAATCTGTTTAGCTGCCTCAAGTTCGACAAAACTCCCTTCCGAGTTATCCTTAAACATCATGGCACATCCCGCATCAAACAGTAATCCATAACCGGCTGTTGAATTTAGCACCGGTACCATAGCTTTCAAATTATGCTGGCACAGATAAAGTTCCTTACCACGCAAATTCATATAGTCTTCCATGTGAGATCCCCACCCATATAAAGCTTCCAACGGTTGCCATTTAAAATTGATCCTATATTTCCAGGTGTGCCCTATGGTATCATAACGCAAAACATTTTTTATTTCTTTATCACCATCCGCAGTTTTCTCTATATGTTTTGAATGTTCATCATATATGACTTGCTTCGTCACTCTCTTTTCACTGATTCGAGGTATATTTTGATCTTCCTGCAATAATAATCCCCCCTCTTTATCCAAATAAGTGATAGAAGCAGTACTTAAATCAACTCTGACTATCAAGCTATCCGATTTTAATAAATAACAATCCGGATTTGGGGTATATACCCAACGAACAGGATTATCAACTGCACGTGGCAAACAAACATCCGTTCCGTTTCCTATAAACGTATTTTCCCCCGTATATTGAACTCTTACCACATCCAGAGTCACAAACTCTACTTTTAATATGCCTTGTTCCAAATCACAAGAAATACCATTTACAAGAACAGTAGCCTGCTTAACCTGTGCAAAAGCTGTGAAAGTATTCGCTAAAGCCATCAACAATATTATTAACCATACCACACCAAAACTTTCTGACCTATGCTCTTTTTTCATAAACAACACTGTTATAAATCTATCTTTTGCGAAACATAAATATCAAAGATATGCTTCCATATCCTCTTCACAGCAAACTATTTAACAATCAAAATTCCGCCATTGCAAGGAATAGATAGTTGCAATTCTTGTTTCTTTCCTATTCCTATTTGTTTCACACCGCCCTGCAATACCTTATCATCACTAAATAGTCTCACCTTTTCCCCATTGGAGAACATCGGCAAATTAACTTTAAGTTTCAGTGTTTCCTTCTGCGCATTTACTCCGGCAATATACCATTTGTCTCCATGACGACGGGCAAGAATAACGTATTTGCCAGGATAACCGTCAATGAAACGTACCTCATCCCAAGTCGTTGGAACCTCTTTCATAAAATCAATAGCCCACGACGGAGAATCGGTCAGGTTATTCGGTGCCAGAGCAAAATGCTGTACCGGACTTTGAAATAGAACCGCCGTAGCCAGTGCGTAGACATCTGATGTCACCCGCCGGCTTCCCCGTGGAGCATTATCCGCATTATAATATTTGTTCAATGCACTACCTCCAAGATCCATGCTACCCACAGTGTTACGGATAAACGGATGCAGGGTGGCATTAAAAGCCTCATTATCACAGCTGCCTTGAGAGAAATGAAGATTTTCACTAGCCAATACAGCCTCACTCGATGCGAAGTTAGGATACATACGTTCCCAGCCACGAGGCAAAGTACATCCATGGAAAATAACTAAAAGACCGTACTCGTTTGCATCCGACAAGATATCCTCATACAACTGCATAGTCATTTGCTTGTCACCTCCGAAAAAGTCAACTTTTATTCCACGGATACCAATGCTTTGCATCCATTTCATCTCCTTACGTCTGGCTATCGCATTATCCATAATACCTCTCGGAGTTTGCGGAGCGTCATTCCAATACCCATTCGAATTATACCACAAATAAAGAGCTACCCCTTTGTTCTTCCCATATTTAGCCAATTCTTCAATTTTATCACGTCCTATTTGTTTATCCCACAAGGCATCCACCAACACGGACTGGTACCCCATTGCTGCCGAAAAATCAATATACCGGAGTTGCTCTTTATAATTAGTACTTCCATCCATACCGATAATCCAGCTCCATGAACCCCGGCCATACGTATACTCTCCTTTTGCCTGATAAAGCGGTTTTACAACATCAAAAGGAACGGTTGTCTCCACTATTGGAGCCAAAGTCTTGCCCACAGTAATAGTACGCCAAGGCGTCTCGCCCGGCAACGCTATCCCCGGAGAAACCGTACCATTCCCATTTGCTTCACCTTCTTGCGGAAATCCAATGGTATACACTCCTCCTTTGTGTCCCAACAGACGGCTCGCACAATATCCACCATTTACTCCCGTTTCGGAAACAAGTACCCAACCATTATCTCCATTACGGAATAGGCAGGGAAATGTATACCCTTCTCCCCAGCCATTTTTGCCTGCGACATCATCTGCCGTATAAGACGTCTCATAACTTGGAGAAGTACGGGCAAATCCTCCCATCGGTTTACTTTGCGGACAAAGGAAAGTGGTGGTTCCGTCAGGAAACACAAATCCTGTGACTTCTTGCTTAACCACGCAACTTAGTGTCTCACCTTGCGGATACATCTTATATTTAAAAGCAACATCGTTATTACTTATGCGGAATATAACATCATAAATTGTTTTCCCTTGTTGTGTAAACGAAAATACAGCTTCATTTGCCACATAATGTACCTTACTCTTTTTAATAGAAGCCAACTCGTATGTTTCATCTATTTTATTTGTTGAAACATTCTTCTCCAGCGACATCCCCGATGAGAAATCTCCTATATTTGCAATCATCCCCAATGGAGATGGTTTCAAAAAGAGAACATTGTCATAACTAACAGAATAAGAGGGTCTTCCATCCATATCTGCGACTGTTACTACCAGCTTTCCATCAGGACTTGTTATCTGTTTATTTTCTGCACTTGCAACGCTACTACCCAATAACATAGCCATTACTATAAAAAACTTCACCATATTTCTACTTTTTAGATTCTTCTCTATTGGCATAATCACACATTCTATTACAATCAAAACTTTACAGAAATAGCCTTTCCATTATAATCGACGTTTTTTTGAGTCCCGTCCTGGAGAGTTACAGTAAACTTACAGTTCTTCAACATTCCCTCATACGCACCTTTTCTTGCTCCTATCGTCAATTTACAAGATGTATTATTCCACGAGATTGGAATTTCCGTATAAACGCCTTTTTCGTAGTTGTAATTATCAAATTCATCTTCATATAAAATGAAGTTTCCATTCGCACCCGCATACACCTTCAGTTCAAGATGATCCCACGGTTTTTCAGTTGCATACTGAACTTGTGGACCGACAGGAATAATACTACCCGCTTTTACATACAATGGAATAACATCAAGTGTAGTCTCTTTGGTAATTTCCTTTCCGCCTTCGTGTTTCTCGTTCGTCCAGAAGTCATACCATAGCGTTCCTGCCGGTAAGTATATTTTAGTAGATTTCGTTTCCATGAAATCCACAGCAACGTCAGTTTTTGCTTTTTTCACTCCATCTCTGTTCCATCCTTCTTCTTCGGAGACTTTTACCACAGCTTCCGGTGTATATTGTGCATGAGCAATCGGAGCTACAAGGATTGATTTTCCAAACATATATTCGTCATTGATATCCCACACCTTTCTGTCATCTACAAAATCCATCATCAAAGCGCGCATAAAACTCGATTGGCGATTGCTCACCTCCCAAGAAGTAGAATAAATATAAGGCAACAAAGAGTAACGCAAACCTATCATCTTCTCGATAGCATCATATACAGGCTCACCCTTCTTTCCGAACTTATAGATTTCCCTATAAACATCCGTCCCGTGCGAACGCATCATCGGATTGAACGTTCCAAACTGCAACCAACGCACATAAAGCTCCTGATACAATGGATTTTTTGAAGCACTATCATCATTCCAGCTTTTATTATAATGTCCTGCAAAAAAGCCACCAATATCACTATTCCAGTGAGGCATACCACACAAAGAAAAGTTTAATCCGGCAGGAATCTGATTTCTAAAACTCTCCCATGTGGAAGCGACATCACCACTCCATACATTTGCACCATAACGTTGCTGCCCCAAGAATCCCGAACGAGTTAAAATAAACACCCGTTTGTCCGAAGTCACTGCACGCTGATGGTCGTAAACCCCTCCGACAGTCATCAACGGATAAGCATTGCGCACCTTACGGAACGAGCCCAGATAGGTTTTGGTATCCATATCCTCCGGCTTCCAATCCAAATGATCGGGTTCGGTAGAGTCCATCCACCAGGCATCCATTCCCAGCTTGAAAATTCCATCATTCAGATATTTCCAATAAATGTCACGCGCTTCGGGATTGTAAGCATCATACACTCTTACACCGGAAGGGTATTCCATGTTGGGGGGCCATGACTCCAATCCCGATTGCGGCCAAGTAGTGAAGTTAAACAACATCCCTTTTTTGTCCAATTCTCTATAAGGTTTAGTCATCGGTCCGAATGACGACCAGATAGATATAGCCATGTGTGCGTTCATCGCATGGACATCCTCAATCATCTTTTGAGGATTATTGAAAGTCGGATTCTGAAAATCCATCGCATTCCACAAATAGTTATGCCCCCAATATTGCCAGTCCTGAATAATACCGTCCAAAGGAACCCCCAACTCACGATACTTGCGAACAACATCTACCACTTCCTCCTGGCTCTTATATCTTTCTTTACTTTGCCAGTAACCATAAGTCCATAATGGAAACATCGGTGCTTGCCCGGTCAAGCTGCGTACCTGTGCTATAACACCGTCGGCATTTTTCCCATACATGAAGTAATAATCCACACAGTCACCTACTTCAGAACGGAAAGATGTTTCAACTTCGTTATCCGTAAAAAGAGTCGGCGAATAGTTATCCCAAAACACACCATATCCTTTAGTAGACTGGAAGAAAGGTGACACATCTT
>PPYF01208618.1_pt1 | contig 60680 bp, 63 predicted proteins | sample 1559871 | NCBI WGS metagenome assembly PPYF01 (sample SAMN08240021, study PRJNA423297) | Human gut metagenome, whole genome shotgun sequencing project. | reverse complement strand
CCTTCGGCTATATCCTTCCCACTACCGGGCGAATTCGGGACTTTAACCCGTTAGAAACGTGCGCCGCCAGGCGCACAACGCAATTTGGGACGTAGGCTTTTGCAAAAACCCTACGTCCCAAATTAACCAAATTAATTACCGAGTCAATACATATACGAAGAATACCAAATAGCACAGAAGGAATACGACGCCTTCTCCTTTTTTGATCTCCCGTTTACTAAGCGCGCAGAGATAAACGATCAGGCTTGCCACGACTAAGATCAACGTGTCATAGACTGCTGTGATATCGAGTGCGATTGGTTTGATCGTCGCAGACGCTCCGAGTATCAGCAAAATATTGAAAATATTTGATCCGACTACATTGCCGACTGCCAGATCATTTTCTCCTTTTCCAGCAGCAACCATAGATGTCACAAGCTCCGGCAAGGACGTTCCGACCGCCACAATCGTAAGTCCGATAAATGTCTGACTTAATCCAAATGTCTCTGCAATACTGCAGGCGCTGTCCACAACAAGATCTCCGCCCCAGATGATTCCGGCAAGTCCGATAATAATATAAAGCGCGCTCTTTATCGGACTCATCACCTTATATTCCTCTTCATCTACCATCTCATCTCTAGCGCGAAGTGCTGTTTTCACTGTTGCATACAAAAAAACTGCAAATAAAATCAGGAATAAAATTCCACCTAATCTTCCCAGTGTAAATGTGCCTTCTCCTTCCAATACTTTGGAAATGGAGAAATCGGAATCCAGCAATAATAAAATAACTGCGATAAAAATCGAAAACGGAAATTCTTTCTTTAAGAGAGAGCTCTTTGCCTGTACCGGCTGAATCAAAGAGCATGCCCCAAGTACAACCAGCAGATTAAAAATATTTGACCCAAGCACATTACTTACCGCCAAGTCATTGCTTCCCTTCATCGCCGCCGTCAGACTGACAGAAAACTCCGGCATACTTGTCCCAAAAGCAACGACTGTAAGTCCGATAATAATGGTCGGTATCTTCAAAATTTTTGCGACACTGGAGCTTCCGTCTACAAACGCATCTGCTCCCTTGATCAGTAATAAAAATCCTAAAAGTAATAATATATAATCCATTTTTTCTCCCTTATCTTCCTTTGTTTTATGCTTTGATCGCCCATCTCATTTTCGTAGAACGGGCGCGCGGATTTTTCACGCACTCTTCCTGTGACGGACGGATCACATCTTTGGAAACTTCTGCATATTCTCCTTCTTTTAAGAAACGCTTAAATGATTTTTTCACCAGACGGTCTTCTCCTGAGTGGAACGTCAAAATTGCTACACGTCCTCCCGATGCAAGCACTCTCGGAAGCTTTTCTAAAAACTCATACAGCACCTCATACTCTTGATTTACATCAATGCGAAGCGCCTGAAAGGTTCTCTGGCAGGATTTTTTCACCGCTTCTTTTTGCTCCCCTTTCGGAAGAAATGATAATGCCTCCTCGATCACCCGCTGAAGATCTTTTGTTGTAACGATTTTCTCTCCACGCTTCTGCCTTGTCACAACTGCATCGGCAATTTCCTCCGCATAAGGTTCATCCGCATTTTCAATCAGCATTCCTGTCAGCTCTTCCCCAGAAATATTACGGATGCGCTCTGCCGCACTGATTCCTTTCTGTGGATTCAAACGAAGATCTAAAGGACCTTCCACCTTATAAGAAAATCCTCGGTCTGGATTGTCAATCTGCATGGAAGACACTCCTAGGTCTGCCAGAATAAAGTCGAACTTTCCTGCCTCTTCTGCCACCTTATCGATATCTTTAAAATTCATCAGCTTTACGGTTAATATGTCTTCTCCAAACCCTTGTTTTTCCAGACGTTCTTTTGTCTTTGCAGATTCAATCGGATCCACATCCAATCCATAAATATGACCTTTTCCATTCAGGCATTTTAGCATTTCTTTCGTATGTCCGCCATATCCAAGCGTAGCGTCAAGACCTTGCTGCCCCGGCTTAATATCAAGAAAATCTAAAATTTCCTTCACCATAATGGAAATGTGCATACCCGCCGGCGTACTTCCTTTTGAAATCACCTTGGAAATCGTATCTGCATATTTCTCCGGCTGATGCTCTTTATATTTTTCTTTATATGTTCTCGGATGCGTTCCTGAATAACGCACACGTCTCTTATGCTGTTTCTCTTCCATCAAGATTACACTCCTTATCTTTCTATCATATAAGTTTCCTTTCTATTCTATCATTCCACAATCTACTTGTAAAACAATTTTCCATTTCTTTCCGATTGCTTTCTTTCCTGCCGCAAGTATAGTATAATGAGCGCACAATAAGTAATTGAAACTACTCAGCAATTAACCAACAAGGAGGTTCTCTATGAAACAAAAATTAACAGCAGCTGCTCTGACCTTGCTCCTGACCGGCAGTTTATTTCTTTCCGGATGCAGCAGTTCATCGAAGACAGTCGATTTAATGAAAGATGTAAAAGCTGCCGAAATTCAAACGGACACTGCGCTAACAGAAGAAACACTTCTTTCTTCCACTGATTTTGCAGTACGATTATTGCAGGAAAGTATTACAGACAAGGAAAATCTATTGATTTCTCCGCTTTCTTTAGAACTTGCGCTTACCATGACCGCAAATGGCGCCGTGGGAGATACGCTTACCCAGATGGAAAAGGTTCTTGGTCTTCCGGTCAGCAAACTCAATCCTTACCTTCATGCTTATACAAAGCAACTAGCCGATGATGAACACGCAGCGCTTCACCTTGCAAACAGCATATGGTTAAAAGAAGATAAAAAACTGACTGTAAAACCTGATTTTCTGCAGACAAACGCAGATTATTTCCAAGCGGGTATCTATAAAGCTCCTTTTGATGACTCCACCGTTAACGCTATTAACGACTGGACTTCTGAGCATACCAAAGAAATGATTCCAACGCTTCTTGATAAAATTCCTGATGAAGCTGTTATGTACCTTATCAACGCTCTCGCTTTTGAGGCAGACTGGGAGGTTCCTTATACCGAAGATAAGGTGGATCAAGGAACCTTTACAAGAGAAGACGGAACAACCGAGAAGGTCGAATATCTCCATTCTTCTGAATACGAATACTTAAAAGACGGGCAGGCTTCCGGTTTTCTGAAATATTATGCAAACGGAGACTATGCATTTGCTGCTCTTTTGCCGAACGAGGGCATTTCCATGGAAGATTATATTGCTTCCTTAACCGGAGAACAGCTTCGGAATCTCCTTACAACTTCAGAACTTACAACCGTAGAGGCGTCTATTCCAAAGTTTGAAGCTGATTTTGATCAAAACATGTCCGAGACTTTCCAACACATGGGAATGACCGATGCTTTTGACTATAAACGTGCAGATTTTTCTAACCTTGGTACTTCCGAAGATGGAAATATCTGTATCGGAAGAATTCTCCACAAAACCCATATCAGCGTCACAGAAACAGGAACAATAGCAGGCGCTGCCTCTGCGGCAGAAATGACCGCCAAAATGTCCATGATTCCACCGGAAGAAATAAAGACGATCCGTTTGGACCGTCCATTCCTCTACATGATCATTGATTGTCATACCTCTACACCCGTCTTTCTCGGTGTATTGCACAAGGCGGTTTCCTGAACCGTATATTTCTTTCGCCGAAAAAAGGGGCTGTTATTTCACAGCCCCTTTACCAGTTTATCAGTTCTTCTATTTCCCCTATCTTTCTTTTCCTACTTTCGAAGCAACCACGCACACAAGCATGGTAATCGCCATATCCGGCAAGGTATTTCCCACCGGCATATCCACATGCATCAACATCCGATATACAATGAATCCAATCAGCCATACAATCAAATTTGTCAGCTGTACATTCTGACTGCTGGCATCCCGTTTCAAAAGGAAGAAATCCGCAATCTGAATGGCGATCATCGGTGCAAATACAGAGCCGATCAAATATAAGAAATCCGTAATATTATCCATCGGATAAACCATTGCCGCCACCGTTCCAATGACCGTCACAACAATCGCCACATGTTTGCCATTCCATTTTCTTACAATGGATTCACTGGAAATCCCCGCAGAATAGGCGTCAAGGAATGTTGTTGTAACTGTGGAGAAAATGATGATCAAAAGCCCTGCTATGCCAAGTCCTGACTTCAGCATAATCTGAGCAATATCATACTCGCCGGTATAGATTGCCGCCCCCATTCCGATGACATACATCCAGCAGCTTACTACGCCATAGACCACTGCGCTGATGGCAGTTGCCTTCACCGGCTCTTTCGCTTCTCTGGTATAATCACTGATCAGCGGAAGCCAGGAAAGCGGCATGGCTACAGACAGTTCCACAGCCGCACCGAACGTCATACTGTCGTCCGCTGCCATTCCAACCGCACCGCTGTCAAGGAAAATCACCTTGCTCAAAATCAGAGTCAGCACAAACAGCGCCGACATAGCAATGACATTTACTTTGCCAAGATTGGTAATTCCAATCACAATCCACAAAACGATCAGTACACCAATGACCAGACACCACACCCAGCGTCCCGCGGATAACACTCCATCCGCCGCAAGCGCTCCGTCATAGATCATAATCGCTGTCCACCCGACAAGCTGAAGCACATTTAAGAACGCAAAAAGCAGACTTCCTTTCTGTCCAAAACTCATCTTAACGGTTTCCATCGCGCTTTTTCTTACTTTTCCACCGATCACTCCTGCAAAAAACAGCATAAAGCAACCGATAAAATGGCCAAGAAGAATTGCCGCAAGTCCTTTTCCAAAGCCAAGCGGCGCAAGGTAGGTTCCTGTCAAAATTTCCGCAATGGATACGCCTGCACCAAACCAGATCAATCCATTTTCCCATAAGGAGGTTCTCTTCTCTGTCATTCTCTCTATACCTCCTTATCTCTTTGCAACACATTCTCACATGTTTGCTGACTATTACCACATTTCTCAATAAAATCACTCTTCAGATCAAAACCATGATTCATAGGACCGCTTCCGGCGCCAAGATTGAGCATCGCGCCAAGGGCTCCAGAAATGTAATCTTTTGCCCGCTCCACAGAAGTCTCCAACGCGTAACCTTTCGCCAGATTCGAAGCAATGGCGCTTGATAAGGTACATCCTGTACCGTGGGTATTTGGATTATCAATACGTTTTCCGTAAAACCAGTGAAATTCACCTTCACTATACAGCAGGTCATTGGCATCGTTGAGCTGATGTCCGCCTTTACAAAGAACTGCACAATGATAATTCTCACTGATCTTTTTCGCCGCCTCTATCATAGCTTCTTCCTCTTCAATTTTCATTCCGGACAGAATTTCAGCCTCCGGAATATTCGGTGTTAACACCGTCGCCATTGGGAGTAAGTACGTTTTCAACGCTTCAATTGCGTCCTCCTGAATTAACTTTGCTCCGCTGGTTGCCACCATCACCGGATCTACCACAATATTTTCCGCCTGATACTCTTTTAACTTCTCTGCAATTTTCTCAATCAAAGCCGCGGATGATACCATTCCGATCTTCACTGCATCCGGCCGAATATCTGTAAATATATTGTCAATCTGTTCGCCTAAAAAATCTGGAGTCACCTCCATAATCCCTGTTACGCCAGTCGTATTCTGGGCAGTCAGCGCTGTAATTGCGCTCATGGCATACACACCATTTGTGATCATTGTTTTAATATCTGCCTGAATTCCGGCGCCTCCGCTGGAGTCACTTCCAGCGATTGTTAATGCTGTTCTCATGTTCTTTTCTCCTCTTTTCCTTTGAACTTCTCTAAAAATATGCATTAATTTTATACTGTCTTTTAAGACAGGCGACAGAAAGTGGTGCCCCCAATCTGCCGCCTTATTCTCATATCTTCACTGATTTACTTATTTTGCGATTCATTTTCAACGTTGTTTCCCAATATATTCCATAGTTTAGAACTTTGTTTCCAACTCTCGATATAAATATCTGCTGTTTCCTGAATCTCTTTTTGGTCTTTCTCGCTATACCGATCATAGATTCCTACAGTTCGAAATCCGGATTTCTTCGCCGTCTTGATTGCGTGAAGCGCATCCTCAAACACATAAGTTTCCCCTGGATCTGTTCCCAGCTCTTCACATGCCTTTTCAAAGATCAGAGGGCTACTCTTTCCTTCTCCTACTTCTTTACAAGTATAAATCACTTGAAAATACTTAAGAATCCCAAGCCTTTGAAATGCCGCTTCAATATGCGCTTTCTCACTGGATGAAGCCACCGCCATAGGAATGTTTTCTCTTTTCAGTATCTCTAAAATTCTCACCACTTTACTTTTCAGCGGTGCTTCCTCATAATAGTAATCTTTCACAGTATCCAGAATGCCTTGTTCAATAGCATCTGTCGTCTCCTTCAGAGCAAACTTTTCTTTTAGATAATCAGCCGCTTCTGTAATGGTCATGGCAAATAAAGTATCTCCAAGATCTGACGGAGCCTCAATGCCATTGGACTTCAAATAGCGAATTCCCGCCTCATCCCAAATCCCCATAGAATCTAAGATGGTTCCATCTACATCAAAAATTGCTCCTTTTATCATGCAGTCACCATCTTTTGTGTCTCTTCTTTCAATACTTTTGTTGCTTCCTGTATATCCGGCTGAGCAAAGATTGCACTGATGACTGCCACCCCACAGATTCCGCTTCCTGCAAGCTCCATGACGTTGTGAATCCCAATTCCGCCAATAGCTATCACCGGAATATCAACGGCTTCACAAATTGCCTTTAACGTTTCGTGGCTCACATCATCGGCATCTGCCTTGGAACCGGTTGTGAACACTGCCCCTACGCCCAGATAGTCTGCTCCATGCTTCTGCGCAAGCAGCGCCTGCTCTACCGTTTGCGCTGACACTCCGATAATTTTATCCGGTCCAAGCTTCGCCCGCACGTCCAGCGCTTCCATATCACTTTGTCCCACATGAACACCGTCCGCATCCATCGCCAGCGCAATTTCCACATTGTCATTGATCACAAAAGGCACATGATAACGAGCGCACAATTCTTTGATTTCTTTTGCTTCTTCTAAAAAGGCGTCTTCATTTAATTCCTTTTCCCGCAGCTGAATAAAAGTTGCTCCGCCTTTGATGGCTTCTTCCACCTGACTGTAAAGCGTTCTTCCATTCAGCCAGCTTCTGTCTGTCACTGCATAGAGAAGCAAATCTTTCTCTTCGCATCTCTTATCGCACTTCATAGTTTGCTCCTTGATCCAAAGTCTCCTGATCCATGTGATAAATTGCGTCAATGATTCGGTTTCTGTACGTGGAATTTCCATCCTCCGGCTTCATATGACGAAAGCCAATCTCTCCTGCAAGTCCCATCGCACAGACTGCTGCTGCCGCTGCCGGAAGCTTGTCCTCTTTATTTGCCACAAGAAATGCTGTCATAAGTGCAGACAACTGACATCCTGTCCCTGTAATTTTTCCCATCTCAGGACGTCCGTTTCTTACCACATAACACGCCTCTCCATCACTGATCAAATCAATGGCTCCGGTTACTGCCACGATACATCCTGCTTCTTTTGCAAAAGCTTTTACAAATGCAACTGCTTCATCGAGATTCTCCTCGGTCACTGCATCAGCCACATCTGCATCCACCCCTTTTGTCGTACCACTTCCAAGAGCCAGCGTTTTAATCTCGGAAATATTTCCGCGGATGACATCGAAAGAAAGTTCTTTCATCAGATTAATTGCTGTATTCGTACGAAGAGCACTTGCTCCTGCTCCCACCGGATCAAGAAGTAGTACATGTCCAAGCTCCTGCGCTTTCTTTCCGGCTAAAAACATCGCCTTAATACTATTCTGATTTAAGGTTCCGATATTAATATTTAAGCCGCCACAGATGGAGGTAATATCTTCCACATCCTCCGGTTCATCTGACATGATCGGACTTCCACCGCACGCCAGAAGAACATTTGCAACATCATTTACTGTTACATAGTTTGTAATGTTATGTACCAGCGGTGTATTCTTTCTTACATTTTCAACATAAGCTCCTAACATCCTTGATTCCTTCTTTCTTTTTTGATCTGTTTCCCTAACCCATTCTGATTTTCATAATTCTCACTAAGATAACGCGGTCTTTCTCACCTGCTCCAGCGCCCTTGACACCGCCGGGATTGACACAATAATCAGCGTAATTGCCGCCTCAGCAAGTAAGAAGCTGTAGTTATAAGCAATCGGGTAAATGCTCTTTAACGCAGCCGGAAAACTGTCCGGCATATAATCCATCCAGTACAAGTAACCGCCAAGCGCATGAAAAGCGCCTCTTGCCAGAACCGCCACAATATATCCCTTAATTAAACCGTGGGACTTCTTTGCAAATAATCCTGCCAGACCAAGTGCTGCAAATGCAAGAATATAATCGCAGCAAACTTGGAAAAAGGAAAGTACAAAAGGCTCTTGGATAAACTGCAAAATTCCATAGGCAAGCCCTACTAAGACACCTGTTTTCACACCATACCAGTTTGCAACCAGCACAATGAACAGCATACTGCAAAGTGTTACGCTTCCTCCCCACGGCAGGGAAAATACTTTCACATAAGATGTCACAAAGGCAAGCGCCATAGCCATTGCGCAGAACACCAGCTGTTTTGTAGACATTTTCTTTTTTTCTGAAGTCTTACCGGCAAACACAAGCGCCAACACGAACAAAAGCACACCTGCTATGATGCTGACAGCATATCCCGCCGTCGTAAGCCCTCCTTCTGCATTCACTAAAAAATTGAACATAAAAAAACCTCCTTCGTCTTCGATTGAAGACAAAGGAGATTCAAAAATCCCTTATAAACGCATCCCTACGTTGGCATTATCCAAATCAGGTTATAGGTCTGGGCGGTGTCAGCCCACTCTCAGCCCGCTTCCATGCAAGCTCCCTTGTCATCAATCCTATAAAATTGTTCCACGATTATAATAGCATATCTTCTGTCCTTGTCAAGCAAACTTTAAAATAAGCTTTTTCATTTTCACATTTTAATATAATTGACGATATACCTCTTCCATCTGTTTAACCGTCGGCTTCACATAACTCTGGTTCAAAAGTCTTTGCTGACTTTCATTAACACTTTCTGCAAAGAGTCGGATCTCTTCCTCCTTCATGCCATATTCCCGAAGCTTTTTCCGCCCAATCATCCGGTCTAACAGTTTCTCAAGCTCAATATATACCATGTCCTCTTCACATTTCAAAAGATTTCCCAAGAATTGATTCAATTCTCGAATTTCTCCTTCCGGCCTCATCTTCTGATATGCTGCGAACACCGCTGTAAGGAACTGATAGTTAGCTTCTCCGTGTGCCACATGATACTTTCCACTTAACGGATAAGACATGGCGTGAACCATTCCCGTACCTGCATTTCCAAATGCAATCCCTGCCAGATTGCTGGCGATCAAGAATTCTTCCAGAAGCTCCATGCGATAATCCGGTCCCTTTTTTGCAATGTTCTGAAATCCTTCTATAATCATTTCCATTGCTTTCATGCTGAACATTTTCGTGTACAGATTTGCCTTCGGAGACACATAGGACTCGATGGCGTGGATAAACGCATCAATAGCGCTTGTAGCAAAGAATTCATACGGAAGCTCTGTCAATAATTCTGGAATCAGCACTGCGTCATCTGCGTAAATCTCATCCACTGCCAGACCAAGCTTACTGTGAATACTGGTCAATTCGGTAATCGACACGTTCGAAACTTCCGAACCTGCGCCACAAGTGGTCGGTACCGCAATAAGCGAACGTATCTTACGAAGCGGTACTTCCCTTCGAAAATACTGCTCGGTGCTTGCATTTCCATCCAGTACAAGAATCTTCGCCATATCAATGACCGCTCCGCCTCCGATGGCAATGATTCTGTCACACTCTGCCTTTCGAAAATCTGCAAGAAGCGCATCAATCATTATGTCTGTCGGTTCACCTGCGCCATATTTGCTCTTATATTCTACATGGGCTTTTAAATGGAGCGGCGCAAAATATGTTTCGTAAATATGTCTGCTCGCCAGAATGAAATCTCCCTCTCCAATCTGATACGCTTCTGCAAACTCTTTGGCGTGGTCAAATTTCTGAATCAGCGGTTTCTGCATAAATAACTTCATGATCATTTCCCCCAATCGATAACTACTATTGCGACATTATTTTCATATATTGTAAAATTTATTAGCTAATAAATCAATTGAAAATAATACTAGAAAACTGTTTTTACATAAATAAAATAAAACAACTATTTCAGCAAATAAACCTAACTCAAAAAAACCCCCTAGTTTTTTTAACAACCAAGGAATTGTTACCATCAATATCAGCATATATAGTTCATATAGAAGAATTAGTAATCCATTATAAAAATCGAAAAACTCTATACAAAAATCTACCCCTATACATATAATGATTGCTAAATAAACTATGATTTCCGCTTTTTTCTTTTTCATAAAATCGGAGTGACGTGATTCGAACACGCGACCTCTACGTCCCGAACGTAGCGCTCTACCAAGCTGAGCCACACTCCGATAAAATTAGCCGGACACTCAAATGTACAAGCATCCGGCGCCCCTGCCAAGGAACTACGGAAAAGGGATTTGAACCCCTACTAACAGAGTCAGAGTCTGCTGTGCTACCATTACACCATTCCGCAATGTTTTCTAGCGAACAAATGTTATTATAACACCTTTTCGCTAAAAATCAAGCCCTTTTTTGCATTTTTTTTATTTTCTTCGTTTTTCTTTTTTCTTTGCTGCAATCGTGCTTACTTTAAAGCTGCATTCACGCTAATTCTTTCTCTGTTTTGCAAAGCTTCTCTTCAGCATTAAGAGCGAAAATACAAGACATACCGCCTCTGCCATCAGAGGAGACCACCAGATTCCTTCCCCTCCAAGCACCGCGATCAGCAACATCATACATCCGACCAGCGCGATCAGACTTCGCGTTAATGAAATAAATGTAGCAAATCCCGCCTTTTCAATCGATGCGAAATATCCGCCGATAACCACATTATAACCTGCCAGCAGGAAAGACAGAATAAAGATACGAAATACTTTTACGGAATATACGCTAAGTGCCGGATTCTCCCCGTCGAGGAAAATACCGACGATTCCTGACGCCCCGGTATAACATGCGGCTGTCACTACAACCGAAAATACTGCTGCCGACAATATGCCATACTTTAAAAGTTTTCTGTACTTCTTCGGTTCGCCTTTACCGAAATAATAACTGATCAATGGCTGCGACCCCTGAGCAATACCAGTCATAGACATTACCACGATTGTATTGACATAAGAAATAATCGTATAACTTACCAGTGCATCCTCAGAAATGAACCTCAAAATTGCCTGATTGAAGAAGAAGATAATAATTCCTCCCGAAAACTCTGTCACACCGGAGGACATTCCATTTCGGATCTGTCGGAAAACAGTCGATACATCAAATTGGAATTTTGTAAATTTAATCGAACCTTTCGGTCCTAAGAAGTGCCAAAGGTAGAGAAAAATAACTGCCGCCTGCGAAAGTCCGGTTGCAAAAGCAGCTCCTTTTACTCCCCAGTCCCACACCATGACCATGAGATAATCTAAAATACAATTTAAAACTGCACCGGTTGTAACATAAATTGTTGCAAGCTTCGGATATCCGTCTGTCTTAATCAACGTCTCAAAAGAATATGACAACATGTAAGCCAGCGAAAACGGTGCAATTGTCCCAATGTAATCCTTGGCATAAGGAAGAATGCTGTCCGTAGCTCCTAAAAATCTTGCGAATGGTTCCAAAAAGACAAGAACAACAACTGTCACCAGCACAGAAATCACACACAAAAGTACAATATTCTGCGTAAATACCTGATTTGCCCTCTTATGTTCGCCCTGTCCCAAAAGAATTGCTACAATCGTAGAATTTCCCACTGCAAACAATAATGAAATCGAGAACATCCCCACACTGAACGGCATAGAGATATTCACCGCAGTAAGCGCCACCTCAGATACTCCCCTTGCCACAAAGATACCATCCACCATGGTATACAAAGAAAATACCAACTGCGCAATGATCGACGGAATAATAAATTTGAAAAAATCACTTTTTAAAGACTTGCCTTCCAGCCTCACAATAAAACCTCACTTTTCATATTATATTTCTTACACATTTACTATAAACCTTGGTATAATACTAAGGTCAAGATGTTTTTTATATTAAATGTTTTTCATATTAAATGTTTTATGATAGGAGAAATGCTCTATGAAACAATTTTATAAAATCGGTGAAATCTCAAAGCTCTATCAGATCGGTCCTGATTCTCTCCGCTACTACGAAGAACTCGGTCTGTTAAATCCGACTCGCGGAGAAAACGGGTATCGCATGTACGGGCTCAATGACCTCTGGCGTCTGAATGTTATCCGCGACCTGAGAAAGCTGAACTTTCCCATGGAAAAAATCGCTTCCTACATCCGTTCCCGCAGCGTTGCTTCAACCAAAGACCTGTTAAACGAAGAGCTGTCTATTATCGACACTCACATTCAAACCTTGACACAATTGCGTGAAAATGTGTCTGAGCGCTTAAACACACTATGTGAAGCTGAAATACAACCCATTGGCAATGTAGTAGAAAAAGAATTTCCTAAAAGAAGCTGCCACATCATCCCACATCCCTTCCACACAGACGAAGAGATGGATATGCTGATCAAGCAGCTCCTGAACAAAGATAAGAACAATCTTTACATTATCGGAAATAATCGAATCGGATCACTTCTTCCGCTTGTGAAAGCAAAACAGGCATTGTATCAGGACTATGAGGGTGTCTTTATCATCGACCGTAACGGTAGCTCCGTCTTAGATGCCGGTCATTATCTGTCCATTAGCTATCACGGAGATTCTCACCAGCATCAGACCTATTTCCCGAAGCTCCTTGACTATGCCGCCACCCATGATCTGATACTAAAAGGCCCTGTTCTCGAATTACTGTGGGTAGATATTCACCAGTCTGAAGATGTGCGGGAACACATTACTGAACTGCAGATTCGTATAGAAAAATGTGCTTCGTAAGATTGACAAATATTTTCCTTGCTGTTATATTCATTTTATAATTTTGTTGATTAATCAACATCTTACAGAAAGAAGGTGTATTTCATTGGATGATCGTTTTGAAAAATTGACCACCGGCGTCGCCCGCATACACAAAAATGTTCAGAAAATCAAAAAGTATTACATGGGGACTCTCGGCTTAAAAGGAACTCACGTTATGTGTATTTATTTTCTTGCCGCACATCCAGACGGACTGACCGCTTCCGATCTCTGCAAGCTCTGTCAGGAAGATAAGGCTGGAATCTCACGTACGCTGACAGACCTTGAAAAAAACGGATATCTTAATTATATTCCTTCTTCTGAAACCAAAAAATATCGCGCCAAAGCTATTCTGACGGATCTCGGCATTCAATGCGCCGAAAAGGTGAATCTTCTCATAGCCGAAGCTGTAGACAAGGCGAGCCAAAACATTACGCCCGAAGATCGCGCGATCTTCTATCGCACTTTATTTACTATTTCAGATAACTTACAGAAACTCTGTACTAATTTAGATTCATATAGCGAGGAAACATAAGAATGCATACACTAAAATCAATTTATTGCCGAACCTTTCAGACAGCCTTAAAAATCGCATTGCCCTTTCTTCCTTATCGGACTCCTAAGATTGTCGGCAGTGTAAAAAAACTTCCTGAGATTATACAGCAAGAAGAATGCAGCAGCGTACTTCTCATTACCGATGCACAGATTACGAAGCTTGGACTGACAAAACGTCTGGAACAATCGTTCTGTAACGCCGGCATCTCCTATACCATATACGATAAGACCGTTGCCAATCCTACTACCACTAACGTTGCAGAAGCACTCGAGCTCTACCACTTGCGCGGTTGTGACTGCATCATCGGCTTTGGAGGCGGTTCCAACCACTGCCGGAACCGGAAGCGAAACCACACTTGCCGCCGTAATCACAGATGCCCAAACTCGTTACAAATATGCTATTAACGATTTCCCGCTCATTCCGAAATATGCTGTCTTAGATCCTAAAGTTACCGTAAGCCTTCCTCCATTTATCACTGCTACAACCGGAATGCTTCTTACTATGCCGGATGTGCCTTTACAAAATCTTACGTTGGATATGTACACGCTGTTGCTCATTCGCTGGGCGGGCAGTATAACATTCCTCACGGACTTGCAAATGCAATCCTTCTTCCACATGTTTTGGAAGAATACGTGGAAACCATTCACAAAAAGCTTGCCAAACTGGCAGTTGCCGCAGGAATTGCAGAAAAAGGAACACCCTGTGCGCAGGCGGCTTATGCCTTCATCGATGAGATTAAGGCTATGAAGAAACGTTTTGGAATCGGAAATACCGTTCCCGATATCCAAGAAGAAGATATTCCTAAGCTGGCCCATTATGCCGATAAAGAAGCAAATCCACTCTATCCGGTTCCTGTTCTTATGAATGCCAAGGAATTGGAAAAGTTTTATTATATGCTGATGGAGGAAGATACAACTTCTCCTTAACTCTTCTTCTAAAACTTCCGAATCATAACAGAAAGGATGCTCTATGCTATGACTAAAACAGAAATTCGACAAATCGTTGAAAATCAGAGAACTTATTTTTATACCGGAGCCACTCTCCCACTGTCTCATCGAATCGAAGCGCTAAAAAAAATACAGTCTTACATTCTTACACATGATGCAGAAATCGGGAAGGCTATCCGAAAAGATCTTGGGAAAAGTGATTTTGAGAGCTATATGTGCGAGACCGGTCTCGTGCTAAGCGAGATTACATACATGCTAAAGCATATCCGTTCTTTTGCAAAAGAGAAGAACGTACTCACACCACTGGCACAATTTCACTCCAGAAGTTTTAAAAAACCGTCGCCGTACGGTGTCACTCTAATCATGAGTCCGTGGAATTATCCTTTTCTTCTGACTATTGATCCTTTGGTAGACGCTTTAGCAGCAGGCAACACGGTTGTCTTAAAGCCAAGCGCTTATTCACCTTACACAAGCGCCATCATCCAGTCTATGATCGAAGAATGCTTCGATGCACGTTATGTCGCTGTCATTACAGGCGGACGGGCAGAAAACACCTGTCTGTTAAATGAACATTTTGATTATATTTTCTTTACCGGAAGCCAGACCGTAGGAAAAGAAGTCATGTGCCATGCAGCGGCACATTTGACTCCTGTCACATTAGAGCTCGGCGGCAAAAGTCCCTGCATCGTAGAAGAAAGCGCAAACATCAAACTGGCTGCCAGAAGAATTGTGTTCGGTAAATATTTAAATTGCGGACAAACCTGCGTAGCTCCCGATTATATTTACTGCGACCGCAAGATCAAGGATCAGCTGCTTGCCGAAATCAAACGACAGATAAAAAGACAGTTCCGGTCTGAACCGCTAACAAACAAAAATTATGGAAAGATTATCAATGAAAAGCATTTTGACCGTATTACAAAACTGATAGATTCCTCCAAGGTTGTCTTCGGTGGAAAATGTGATCGTACAACATTAAAAATCGAACCGACCGTCATGGATCATGTAACCTTTGACGATGCAGTCATGCAGGAAGAAATCTTTGGTCCTATACTTCCGATTTTGACCTACGACTCTCTTGATCAGGCAATCCACAAAATCAATTCCATGCCCCACCCGCTGGCTCTTTATGTCTTTACATCTGATAAAACAGCAGCAAGAAAAGTAACTGCCCGATGTGGATTCGGCGGAGGATGTATCAACGATACGATCATCCACCTTGCCACCAGCGAAATGGGATTCGGAGGATTCGGCGAAAGCGGTATGGGTTCTTATCACGGAAAAGACGGATTCCGCACATTTTCTCACTATAAAAGTATTGTAGATAAGAAAACATGGCTGGATCTTCCGATGCGGTATCAGCCCTATCGAAAGATCAACGAAAAGCTAATTCATCTGTTTTTAAAATAATCGGTAAAACATTGCATGGGGCATTGCCCCAAACTGTTGAAGAATGAGAATGTGCTCTGGCACATTCTCATTCTGGTCTATGACCTTTCCTGATATACCATCCTCCTGCTGCCACAGCGCAGGAGAGGATAACCAGACAAATCATCGGTTCCTTCCACCGGTCTTTTTTTCTTTTTTCCTCTCCATCATTCACATTCTCCTGCTTCTTTCCTTCTTCTTTGTTTAGCTTTTGCACAACAGGTTCTGCTATTTTCTGAAAAATATTTTTCTTTGGAACGACTTTGAATAAGATACTCTCTTGTGCCGTATTTCCCGCCTGATCTACCGCTGTCACTTCTACCTCATAATCCTGATGAACCTGGAGCGTACATTGAAAGGAAGCACTTCCGGCATCAATCTTCTGGTCTTCTCCATTAATCTGTACTCTCTGGATTGCATCCTCTGCATTTCTAAGTTCCACCTTGCACACACATTTCTCTTCATACTCATTTCCTTCCTCCACATTCGAAAATACAATCTCCGGTTTCGTGTGATCAATTACAAATTCCGCTTTCGCCACCGCTTCATTTCCGGCTGCATCAACGGCTTGCACTTCCAGAAGATGTCTCCCTTCCGTTTCTATCTTTTTCCCCATTTGATACAGATTTCCGTCCAGCTTGACCCCGTAAGTATAAGTTGTAAAATCCCGTATCAGTTCTTCTTTCAAATAATTCCACATGAAGCTTTTTAAATACTTTCCCTGAAGATCGTCCACATAACCAATGACCGGGTTTGCTTTATCAATGATAATCTGTCTGTGATCTTCCGCCTCGTATCCTGCACGATCCTTCGCCTTTATGCGCATCTGATAGATCCCATCTTCCGCCAACGTCTGCGTCCCTCTTTTTCCGCTTTTTGTCTCCTCCCATTCCGACGCATCCATCTTGGTCTTCTTTCCCTCTACATCTTCCCACTGCGTCTCTGCAATAGCTTCACTCAGCAAATTTTCTTCTTCAATTTCATACACAGCTGTCACTGGTCTGCTCGTAATCATATACGCTTCCGCACCGCCAATTTTCACCCTCGGTGCCATTTGATCAATATACAGTTCTTCAATCTGACTGTTCTGGTTTCCTGCCTGATCTTTTACAATGATTGTCACGGTATGAGATTTCCCGCCTGCGGATGGTTTCTGAATAACAAACTCTCCTTCCACCGCCTTTTTCTTCCCCTCGTACACTCCATCTACATAGCATGCAATCTCCTGAATCCCACTTTCCCTATCCATTCCTCTTACATGGAGCTTTGCTTCTTTTTGATACCACACTGCAAAACCGGCAGACGCCGTCATTTCGAATTGGGGAGCTATTGTATCAACCTTAATCTCTTTCTCCAGCGTATTATTTTCCACCAGTTTTCCATCTTCATCCTCCATCCAGACAGACAACAAACTCTTTCCATCTCGAAACAGATCTTTTTTTAATAAAACCTCTTCGTCTTTCTCCTCTAATATTCCTTCTTTCAACACTTCTCCTCCCGCGGACACTTTATATTTTGTTACCCCGCGGCTTCCCCTGTGACAAAGTTTTATCTCTGGTCGCGTCTTATACCAGCCGTGTTCTCCGTCTTCTTTCGGAATCTCTATCTGATACGAAACTATCGGTTCTGCTGGCGTCTCCGGCTCTTGCGGCGTCTCCGGTTCTTGCGGTGGCTCCGGCTCTTGCGGTGGCTCCACCTCTTCTTTTGGGTCTCTATCTGCGCTTTCCGCATAAATATCCGGCGCCTGCTGTACATAGATCAGCGCCAAAATAATAACCAACAATGTCCATGTCTTTAATTTTCTTCCCATACTTTTCCTCCTTCCACACGAAATCCATACTCTTTCATCAATTTTTGAAACTGTTTCTCTTCCAAAATCGCCGGGAGTTCTTTTATCACTTCTTCTATTTCCGCCATACAAACAGCTCGTTCAATCGAACGATCCTCACACTGTTGCTTTAAATAAGCAATTCTTAATTCCAACGATTCCGGAAGTTCTTGAATTCCCTTTCGCAAAATTTCAAGTCCTTTCTCCGGCATATCTGCGGACACAGCCACTTGCGCCTCTCTCTCATAGAGCACTTCTTTCTCCCTATGATCCTCTGTCTGTTCCATCATTCTTTCGTAAATCCGCAGAGCCTCCTCATATTGTCCGCATTTTTCATTGGCATCCGCCATATTCGCCAATAGATCTGCCGGAACTTCTTCCGCAATCCTTTCATATGCCTGTCCCAACCGCAAAAGTTCCTTCTTGTCTTCTTCTCCGGTAAGCTGTGCATATCCTCTCAAAAGACATTCATAGTAATCACACCTTTCTTTTTCTGACAGGTTATTCCCTTCCAGTTCCTTTTCAAATTCACGAAGCGCTTCCCGAAGTTCCTGTTCCGAAACCATTCCGCCACCGAGACTTTTTACAATTACTTCTAAATTTTCTGCCGCCAGTTCTCCTTTCATCTGATGTAAAATTCGAATGCTTTCTTCATAATCTTGAAGTTTCAGAAAATAAAGAAGTGCAAGTTCAAATTCTAATCCTCGCTCTTTTCCCTTTTCATCCGGCGCTTCTTCCTCTTGTACTTCCTGTCCGCTCTCGTTCTCCGACTTGCTCTTCACCACTTCCTGTCCCTTTCCGGCAGATATGAAAATGACAGTGAAAACTACTGCCAATAAGGTTACTGCAGGAAATATTTTGTTCTTCCTGTGCTCTGTTTTTTTACATTCTGGAATATATTTTTGAATATCTGATACTTTTTGAAATACTTGTTTTGAATGTCTATCCAGACATTTTGAAATGAGTTTTTGAAGTTTTATGATTTCTCTTTTTGTAAGCGGCGGTTCCTGTTCCGTCTCGGACAACAAATACTGATAGGTTCTCCCCAATCCATAAATATCAAGTTGTACACTCGCTTTTTGATAATATGCCTCTTCCTTGGGTAAAAAATATTCCCGCACACTCCGCTGCTGCATTTTCCTAAGCATCTCTTCATTGGATTCTGCTCCGAGATCAAGAAAATACAGTTCTCTTTCCTCTGTTACAATCACGCTATACGGATTCACATATTGATAACAGGGCTTTCCTCTGCATTTGTGAAACCGATCCAACTGTTCAGCAATCACACGCATCCACTGAAACAGCCTTTCTTTTTCCAGATGCGGATGATATTTCAGCCAATAGATCAGCGGCGTTCCCATTACATTTTCCGAGCTGACATAACTATTCTTTCCATGCCCGATCAAACGCAGCACATCATAACTGTCTTTCACTGCCACATTCACCACTCCTTCTTAAATAAAAACAATGTCGATTCATTAGTTACTAACAACTTTCACAGGAAATATTCAGGACTTCTCCGATAAAAATGAAAGGAATAAACAAGACTCTTTAGAATGATAGAGTGCTTTTATCTTACGTTATACACACCAAAAATGCAAGGAATTTCAGATGAAAAAAATGCACAAAAAAGCGGGTGAAAATATGTTGAAAATCGCAAAAAAGCAGACTGCTTCCGCAGTCCGCCTTCTTCTCTTCCATTTTCAATTATCTATCGATAACCTTTTATTATCTCTCGCTTAACTCTCTCGGAGTATACAGGTGTCTCGGAATACCATCTACCATAACCGGTGACACATCCCCTTGGATCAACGGTCTTACATAAGACACAAATTCTCCTGTCACGTAAGTTCCGTCTTCATTCACCCATTCTCTTGGCACAAGCTTCTCATCATTGGCAATCTTGTGTACATCCTTTACTTCTGTTCCGCACTGATACGGATCATCTGACAATCTCTGAAGAACAACCATCTTGCCGCTGTCTCCTTCATCTGCCGCTTTTACCGCTGCACCGCCAACCTGATAAGCTTCCAGAATATCCACACGAGAAGAGCAGTGAGATGCCGCTCTCTGCAATGTGCTCAGTTCAATGGCACGGGTCTTACAGCCAAGTTCTCCCGCAATATAATTTGCAAGATAAGCTGCGGTTCCTGATAACTGCTTATGACCAAACGCATCCACAAAATCCACACTGTTTCCAAGCTCACATACATATTTTCCATCTGCAGTACAGATACCTTCAGAAACAGCAACCACAACAGATGTCTTCTTTTTCAGAAGTGCCTCTACTCTGTCGCGGAAATTCACAATGTCAAACGCAAGCTCCGGCATATAGATCATATCCGGTCCTTCACAGTCTTCACCTTCCGCAAGTGCAGCTGCACCGGTCAACCAGCCTGCATTACGTCCCATAACTTCCACAATCGTAACAAGTCCTTTGCTATACTCCAAACAGAAGCTGTCACGGATAATCTCTTTCATAGAAGTTCCGATATATTTTGCAGCGCTTCCGTATCCCGGTGTGTGATCCGTAAGTGCCAAATCATTATCAATGGTCTTCGGGCATCCGATGAATCTTGTCGGATGACCGGTAATGATTGCATAATCGGACAGCTTTTTAATCGTATCCATAGAATCGTTTCCACCGATATAAATAAAAGCTTCAATCTCAAGTTTATTTAAAATCTCAAAAATCTTGTCATAAACCTCGCGGTCTTCGTGAATCTCCGGCAATTTATAACGACAGGAACCAAGAAATGCAGCCGGTGTCCTCTTTAATAACTCTGCATCCAATTCTGTCTTAATATGATCTGACAGGTCAATATATTTCTCCTGCATCAATCCCTGAATTCCATGAAGCATTCCGTATACTTTTTTTGCCCCACGATCTTTTGCTGTACGGTACACTCCTGCAAGACTTGAATTGATTGCCGCAGTAGGTCCTCCTGACTGTCCTACAATAACATTTCCTTTCATGTAACTTATCTCCCTTCTTTGTTGCTCACTTCCATATAAACAACCTCAATAAAGCTATTTTATTACATTTTCACAGAAATGTCTACCGAAAACTCATTTTTATGTGCATTATATATAGAAAATTACACATAAAAAATATCTACAAAAATTATCGTTCTTCTTCCAGAAGCTCTGTGACCGCTCTCTGCGCATAGGAGAAACCTTTCAGACATCTATTTCCCATCACATCCATGACCTCACCGTCTTCTACTTCTGCCTCCAGTGCACAATGATTTTCACATACCTGACATGTTAATTTTACCTGTTCCATATCGAAATTATTCTTCCTCTTCTCTCGCCCAGTCAAAGGCATATTTTACTGCTTTTTTCCATCCTTTGATCCGCTGTTTTCGTTCTTCCTGCGTGATCGAAGGTTCCATCGTCCGGTCTACCGCCCAATTCTTCAGCACATCTTCCTTACTTTTCCAATATCCGACAGAAAGTCCTGCAAGATACGCTGCCCCCATCGCTGTCGTCTCTATACAGCACGGACGCTTTACCGGCGCTCCAATAAGATCCGCCTGCGTCTGCATAAGGAAATTGTTGGCGCTTGCGCCTCCGTCTACTTTCAGGGAACTAAGTGAAATTCCGGAATCCCCCTCCATTGCATTTAACACATCACAGACTTGATATGCGATCGACTCAAGTGTAGCACGGATAATATGATATTTATTCACACCTCTCGTAAGTCCCACAATTGTCCCCCTCGCATACTGATCCCAATACGGAGCCCCCAGTCCGGTAAATGCCGGAACTACATAACAGCCGTTAGAATCCTTGACTTTCTGCGCCATATACTCTGAATCCGCAGAAGAATCAATGAGACGCAGCTCATCCCTCAGCCATTGGATTGCTGCTCCTGCCACAAAAATAGAGCCTTCCAGCGCATAGTTCACTTTTCCATCCAGTCCCCAGGCAATCGTCGTTACCAGTCCATTGTCGGAAAATACCGGCTTCTCCCCGGTGTTCATCAAAAGGAAGCACCCTGTTCCATAGGTATTCTTCGCTTCTCCCGGTTGGAAACAGGTCTGTCCAAACAGGGCAGACTGCTGATCTCCCGCGGCACCGCCGATCGGAATCTCTCCGCCAAAATAAGAGGCATCCGCATAACCATATACACAGCTTGAAGGCTTTGCTTCCGGGAGCATAGACATTGGAATTCCAAGCAATTCTAATATTTCCTCATCCCATTGCAGCGTGTTGATATTAAAAAGCATTGTCCTTGACGCATTGGAATAATCCGTCACATGAACCCGTCCTTTTGTCAGTTTCCAGATCAGCCATGTCTCAATCGTTCCAAAGAGAAGTTCCCCTTTTTCCGCTCTTTGTGCCGCTCCGTCTACATGTTCCAGAATCCATTTGATCTTTGTTCCTGAAAAATATGCGTCAATGATCAGTCCCGTTTTCTTTCGGATCATTTCCGTAAGTCCACGTTCCTTCAAAGAATCACAATATTCCGCTGTTCTTCTGCACTGCCATACAATTGCCGGACAGATCGGCTCTCCCGTCTCTTTGTCCCAGACAACTACAGTCTCTCTCTGATTCGTAATACCGATCGCAGCAATATCCTCCGCATCTGCATCAACCTTGCTCATTGCTTCGACTGCCACGCCAAGTTGCGTAGACCAGATCTCCGAAGCGTCATGCTCTACCCACCCCGGCTGTGGAAAATACTGTGTAAATTCTTTCTGTGCAAGACTGATAATCTCACCTTTCTCATTGAACAGAATACAACGGTTGCTGGTTGTCCCCGCATCCAGCGCCATTACATATTTTGCCATAATATCACCTCATCATTTCCCGTTCTTTAATTCAAATTTTATTCTGAACTTATTGTAGCATAATTTTACCCGCTATGCCTCCACTTTCTTATTCAAAGACAACATAACAATCGTCAAAATAATACATCCAAATCCAAGAATCTCAAACCCTCCGAAAGTTGTTCCTAAAAACAGGAACGTAAGGAAAGACGCCACTACCGGCTCAATGCTCGCCAACACATTAGCATACATAGGACCAGACAGCATGATCGCTTTCAAAGATGCAATAAACGGAATCACTGTTCCGAATAAAACAAGCATTCCAAACAATCCCCATACTTGATAGTCTGCTCCCGCTCCTATTTTCCACGGGTTCTTCCAAATGGCAAGTACAATGCCTCCAATAAACATGGACCACCCGCATACCATAACCTCATCATATTTCTCCATCAATCTTCTTGGCAGCATTGAATAAAAACACGTAAATACTGCACACAGCAGTCCCATAAAAAGTCCCTTCGGCGTAATAACAAGCGTATGGAGATTTCCATTCGTGGATAAAAGGAATATCCCCGCTAAAGCGAGCAATACCGCTACCACTTCCTTCGACTTAGGACGTACTTTTTGAAACAATGCCAAATATAAAATAATCATGACCGGATTCGTATATTGAAGCACTGTCGCAGTTCCTCCATTTGACGCCTCCACTGCCACAAAAAAGCTATACTGTACAGCCATCATCCCCGCCACACTGTAAATAACCATATGCACAGCATCCTTCTTATCTTTCCATATTGTAAATATTTCCCATCGTCTCTTTACAAACATTCCAAGAAGAATCACCGTCCCTGACACAATTAAGCGACAAGTGACAAGCCACTCCGGCGTAATTGTTTTTTCATCAAAAAGAAACTGCCCAAGCGGTCCGGTAATTCCCCATAAAATTCCGGCAAGCAGAGCAAGCAAAATCCCCTTCACATAAATACTTTTTCTCATTTTCTCTTATCCTTTAATCTTTATTGTGTTACAAACTGTAAATTGATACAGAAAAAACCCTTGCAAGGAAATCCTTACAAGGGTTTTCTACGTGGGCGAGAGGATTCGAACCCCCGACCTTTTGGTCCGTAGCCAAACGCTCTATCCAGCTGAGCTACGCCCACACAACTGTTACTATCTTCACAGCAAAAATTATTATATATGACTTTATTCTATTTGTCAAGCCCTAAAAAAAATATTTTTAATTTTAATCTGACACTTTTTAATCTGACACCTATATAACTGGCTTGGTCAAATTTCAATTATCTGGTCTTTGAAGCAAAGCCACTCCGGTGATATGATAGGATTACTTTAAAAGGATGGTGTAAACATATGACAAAAAAAATTGCTGTGATCAATGATCTATCCGGTTTTGGCCGCTGTTCTCTTACTGCTGCCATCTCCGTAATCGCCGCCATGGGTGTACAGCCATGCCCACTGCCTACTGCAATTCTAACAGCACAAACCGGTTACCCAAGCTACTACTGTGATGATTATACAGAAAAAATGGAACATTTTCGCAGTGAATGGGCAAAGATGGGGCAATCCTTCAACGGAATCTACACCGGATTTGTGGCAAGCGAAAAACAGATCACACAGATCTTTCATTTTATAGAAACCTTTGATACCGAGAAAACCTTTCTTCTCGTAGATCCCGTCATGGGGGACGACGGGCGGACTTATGATATATTCACTCCAAGACTTCTGGAACAAATGAAGAAATTAGCACTTCGAGCCGATATTATTACCCCGAATTTAACAGAACTTGCTTTGCTTTCCGATATTTCTTATGAACAGTTTTCCGGAATCAAAGATCACGAAGTTCTGATCACATCCATTATCCATGCCGGCAGGAACCTTTGTCGAAAAGGCCCAAAACACGTTATCGTAACCGGAATACAATTTACCGACAGACACGGCGGACGACAGATGGGAAATCTCTATATCTCTGATACAGAGCAAAAGCTTCTCTCCTTTCCTTATGTCGGAGGCAGTTATTCCGGAACCGGAGATCTCTTTGCTTCCTGCCTTGCAGCCGGCATCGCCCGCGGAGATGATATTCCATCAACAATCGAAACCGCCGGAGCTTTTCTGGAAGCCGCACTCATCGACACGGTCAAAGAAAACATCCCAAGAAATGACGGTATTAATTACGAACAATATTTGTCCATGCTGCTTCCGAAACAGGAAGCTTTTACAGGAAATTCCTGTAACCTGTAAATAGAAAGGAGACGATCAATCATGAAAGCAACTCATACTACAACCAATTCTGCAGCTCGAATGACTCTCACCGGACTTTTTGCGGCTATGATCACATTGATGACCGCTTATATCTGCCACATACCTTATGGTGCAAATGGAGGGTATATTCATTTTGGCGACGCGCTCATTTATATTGCAGCCGTGCTTCTTCCAAGGCCTTATGCACTTGCCGCGGCAGCTATTGGCGGCGGACTTGCAGATCTTCTCACAGCACCAATGTGGGCTCCGGCTACGATCATCATTAAAATGCTGATCACACTTCCATTTACAAGTCAGAATACAAAAATTCTGAACACGCGAAATATCATTGCTCCGTTTTTAGCGCTCGCTATTTCTGCAACCGGATATTATCTTGCAGAAGGTATCCTGTTTGGATCATTTCTCTCGCCGCTTGCATCCATTTCCGGCAGCGTTATTCAATCCGGCGGAAGCGCGGCTCTTTTCTTCCTCCTTGCCGGAGCACTGGAAAAAACACATTTAAAAACCAAATACGCACTTTAACTGACAAATGGGATATTCAAGAAATAATGAAAGGATGATGGAAAATGGCTGATATTTTATACACTTACAAAAACCAAGTTTACGCAAATATTACAAATCGCTGCAACTGTAACTGCACCTTCTGCATTCGAAGCCACAAAGACAGCGTCGGCGACGCCGAGACACTCTGGCACAAAGAAGATCCTTCCGCCGGTGAAATCAAGGCTGCTATGGATGCCTTTGACTTCACCGGCTATGACGAACTTGTATATTGCGGCTACGGAGAACCCACCTGCCGATTGGATGTTCTTCTTGCGACTGCAAAGTATGCAAAGGAAAACTATGGTGTCTCTATCCGCATCAACACCAATGGTCTTGGCTGTCTGGAGCATGACCGAGACATTATCCCCGATCTTGTCGGAATCGTTGACGCCCTTTCTATCAGCTTGAATGCTCCTTCGGAAGCAGAATACAATAAAGTAACAAGACCGCGCTTTTCGAATGCGTTCCCTTCCATGCTTAAATTTGCCAAAGAAGCGCACAAGGTAATTCCTTCGGTACAGCTCTCCATTGTGGATGTTCTTCCCAAAGCGCAGATTACAGCCTGCAAAGAGCTGGCTTCTTCCCTTGGCGTACCTTTAAAGATACGAAAATACAGTTAAGTTAAATGCTTTAATTCCTCTGATATTCCTTCGGGGTGCATTTCATGTATCGTTTGAAAATCTGTCCAAAATATGCCGGACTTGTGAACCCCACCATTCCGGCAGTTTTCGTGACACTTTCGCCTTCCTTCAAAAGAGGAAGGCTTTTTTGTATCCGAAGAAACATCAAATACTCAAAAATCGTCATATTCATATGTTTTTTAAAAAACCGGCAGCATTCACTCTTACATATATTTACGTGTTCTGCAATATCGTCAAGACTGATCTCTTGATTATAATGCTGTTCCATATACGCCACCATTTCTCTCAAACGTGAAAGCTGTCCTCCGCTCATCTGCCCTTGTTCCGGCTGTCTTGTGACATAGCGATAAAGCTTCTGCCAGATCTGCATCAACAGAATATGGATCTCCAGTTCATAATCCGGCGGACGTTTCTCCCAAATCTCATAAATTTCCTGCATCCACTTTAAGATTCTCTGATGCCCCACTACATTTCTTTCTAATTTAAATGCCGGCCACCGTTCATCCTCTGTGACAGGCGCCACATACTTTTCCTGAAGCACACTGTTATCATACCCGTACAAGAAGCGAGGATGAAAGGTAATTGATAAATACGAACATTCCTTGCTCCCTTGCCGGAATCCGGCATGCAGCGTATTGCTGTTTCCAAATAAGCCTTCGTCTTTCTTCAATAAATAGGATTGATCATTCACACGGTACTCCATTTCCCCGGACATGATCCATGTAAGCTCTATTTCCGGATGCCAGTGCCACAAAAATGCTCCCTGTTCATAAGCTTCAATTTTCTCCACACTTACATTGACCGGAAAGCTATAATTTCCATGCGCCTTGATCTCTTTTTGGTTTTTTTCTATATTTATCTGCATTTCCTCAATATCCTTATAATTTCTTCCAATATTCTTATTGAATCACGTTCAAATTCTCATTATCATTATAATCATAAGACAACGGAGGAGTTCCTGCAACAAAAATACAAGAAAAAGAATGGAGAATTGTAAAATGGTAGCAAAATTAGTAGAAAAATTCAAAGAAATCTATGGACAAACAGAAGATTACCGCGCTTACTTCGCGCCGGGACGTGTAAATCTGATCGGAGAGCACACAGATTATAACGGAGGTCATGTATTCCCTTGCGCTTTGACTCTTGGTACATACGCAATCGTGAAAAACAGAGAGGATCGCAAGCTCCGCTTCTATTCTATGAACTTTAGTTCTCTTGGAGTAATTGAGACAGATCTTGACGATCTTGTACCACACAAAGAGGCTTCTTGGACGAACTATCCAAAGGGAGTTATGTGGGCATTTGAAAAACGCGGTCACAAATTAACACACGGACTTGACATTTTGATCTATGGAGATATCCCGAACGGTTCCGGACTGTCCTCTTCTGCTTCTCTCGAAGTTCTGACCGGACTTATTTTAAAAGATACTTTCGGATTTGAAGATGTGTCTATGATTGATATCGCACTCATCGGACAAGATTCTGAAAATAACTTTAACGGATGTAATTGTGGAATCATGGATCAGTTCGCCAGCGCTATGGGCAAAAAAGATCATGCAATCTTCCTCGACACAAACACGTTATCTTACGAGTACGCACCTGTAAAATTAGAGGACGCTAAAATCGTTATCACAAACAGTAAAGTAAAACACAGTCTGGTGGACTCTGCTTACAACGATCGCAGAAATGAATGTGAAACTGCTCTCAAGGAACTGCAAGAAGCGACCGACATCAAAACATTAGGCGATCTCACAGAAGAAGAGTTTGAAGCACACAAATCTGCAATCAAAGATCCGGTAAGACAACTGCGCGCAAAACACGCCGTATATGAAAACCAGCGTGCCATCCATGCCGTAGAAGCCTTAAAAGATAACAACATCGAACTCTTCGGAAAATTAATGAATGCTTCTCACGAGTCTTTGAAAAATGACTATGAAGTATCCTGCGAAGAAATCGACATTTTGGTCGATCTTGCTCAGGCTATGCCGGGCGTTATTGGTTCTCGTATCACAGGGGGTGGATTCGGCGGCTGTACTGTCAGCATCATCAAAAATGACACCGTCGATACCTTCGTAAATGAAATCGGTAAGGCTTACGAAGAAAAAGTCGGACACAAAGCAGAATTCTACATTGTAGATATCGGTGACGGCGCACACAAACTGAACTAAAAAAGAATCTATTTACACTTTCATATAAGGAGACATATTATGTTATTTGAAAATATTAAAAAATTAGTAGAATACGGAATACAGACAGGACTTACTCCAGAATGCGAACGTATTTATACAACCAATCTTCTCTTAGAAATTTTCAAAGAAGATAATTATGAGGATACAGAAATTGATACAGAAAACCTTGAATTAGAAGACATCTTAAAAAATCTTCTGGACGAAGCAGTTTCACGCGGTCTTATCGAGGACAGTGTTGTATACCGCGATCTCTTTGACACAAAGCTTATGAACTGTCTGCTTCCAAGACCGGCACAGATTCAGCGTGAATTCAAAGAAAAATACGACATTTCACCGGAAGAAGCTACCAAATACTACTATAAGCTTAGTCAGGACAGCGATTATATCCGCCGTTACCGCGTAAAGAAAGATATGAAATGGACCGTTGATTCTCCTTACGGAGTCATCGATATCACCGTCAACCTGTCCAAACCTGAGAAAGATCCAAAAGCAATCGCAGCAGCGAAAAATGCAAAGGCAAGCACATATCCAAAATGTCAGCTCTGTGTAGAAAACGAAGGATACGCAGGACGCGTCAACCATCCTGCCCGTGAAAATCACCGAATCATGCCGATTACTATTAACGACAGCCAGTGGGGATTCCAGTATTCTCCGTACGTTTACTACAATGAGCACTGTATCGTATTTAATGGGCAACATGTACCAATGAAAATCGATCGGGCTGCATTTATCAAATTATTTGATTTTGTAAAACAGTTCCCGCACTATTTCCTCGGTTCTAATGCGGATCTTCCGATCGTTGGCGGTTCCATTTTAAGCCACGACCATTTCCAAGGCGGTCATTATACATTTGCCATGGCAAAAGCGCCAATTGAAAAAGAAGTGACCATTCCGGAATATGAAGATGTGGAAGCTGGTATTGTAAAATGGCCATTATCTGTCTTAAGAATCAGGCATAAAGACGAAAAACGTCTGATCGACCTTGCCGATCATGTTCTTAAAAACTGGAGAAGCTACACCGATGAAGACGCATTTATCTTCGCAGAGACAGATGGCGAGCCACACAACACGATCACACCGATTGCAAGAAAAGTCGGCGACATCTACGAACTTGACCTGACTCTTAGAAATAACATCACAACCGAAGAACACCCACTGGGCTTGTACCACCCACACGCACAGTACCATAACATCAAAAAAGAAAACATCGGACTTATCGAAGTCATGGGACTTGCAGTTCTTCCGGCAAGACTGAAAAACGAACTGGAGCTCCTGGCTTGCTACATCGTAGAAGGCAAAGACTTAAGAAGCAACGAAGAAATCGTAAAACACGCAGATTGGGTAGACGGATTCCTTCCAAAATACGATTCCATCACAAAAGAAAATGTCATGGATATCCTGAAAGAAGAAGTCGGCATCGTCTTCACCCACGTATTGGAAGACGCAGGCGTATATAAATGCACAGAAGAAGGAAGAAAATCCTTCATGAAATTTATTGAAACATTGTAATTTGAACGTAATTTGGGACGTAGACTTTTTACAAAAGTCTACGTCCCAAATTGCATTTTGACCTGTCCTTTTTTGAAAAATCTCGTTCTAAGATAGGATCTTCTATCAATTCTTCTATCGTGTTAAGTCCCAGTTCTTCCAGCATTTTTCGTACGTATGGATTCTCCAAAGGGGTTTTATAACAAGACGCCTCTGCGTATTCGTCTACATAGGTGCGTCCTTCTTCTTGTTTTAGAAGGGTTTTGGGACCTCCGACGCACCCTCCGATACATCCCATACCTTCAAAAAAGTTGGCGTTTGTTTCTCCTTTTTTAATCCTTTGTATCATTTCCATGCACGCTTTCGTTCCTTCTGCTTGCTCTGAGCGCACATGGGGCTTCTTTGACCTAAGTTGCTGTGTCATGGAAGCCACTGCTTCACTGACACCTCCGGTTCTTGCATACAGCCTTCCTGCTCTTGAAGCATGCTCTCTTTCATCTTCCGGCATTTCTTCTAAATGAATGTCTGCTGCCTCAAAAATATCCTGCATTTCCTGAAACGTCAGCACGTAATCCACTGCCCCTTGTACGTCTTCCTCCCTCGCCTCTTTCTTTTTGGCTAAACACGGTCCCACAAAGACCGTAAGCGCTTCCGGATAAAGCTTTTTAATCATCCGCCCGCAGGCAATCATAGGCGAAACCGCCGCCGGAACATGCGGCATCAGTTCTTCGTACATATTGCGAATCATAGCAATCCACACCGGACAGCAACAGCTTGTAAGCTGAAAATCTCCTTCGTCTTGAATATGCCGGTCAAATTCCAACGCTTCCTTGAGCGTCAAAATATCGGCAAATAAAGCAACTTCTACCATTCCACTAAAACCTAACGCTTTGAAAGCGCTCCTTAATTTTCCCGCAGTAACCGCTTCCCCAAACTGTCCAAAAAAAGCCGGTGCAACAAGCGCATACGCATTCCCTTTCGCTTTACGCACAGAGCGCATTGCCGGAAGCACATCTTTACTGGCAGTCAGTCGCCCTTGCTTACACGCGTACACACAAGCCTCACATCCCGCACACAAGTCTTGGTCTATCCGAAGCTTCCCATCCTCATCTTCTTTAATGGCGTCAAACATACAACTATTTCTACACGTTCTTTCATATTCTGTTCCTTGTGCCTCGCACTTAAGACATGACTTATTTACCACAACCGGCGCGTATGCCTTCGGTCTTAACAGACAGTCAAGATGCGCCGGATCATAATTTTCAGGCAGCGGTTGATCTGTCTTTACTTTCCCACTTAAAATATCCCTATAAAGCTCTTCCAAAGATTTCATCACATTCCTCATTTCCTGTATTCAATATCAATGTTACTATTTCCAAATATTTGTAAATATATTCTTTGGATTTTCTTAAGAAACTTTATAAACATTTCCACCTTCCGTCATATCCTCGTCACAATTCATATGTATAATAAAATCATCAAATCAAAGAGGACGTCGGATATATGACAACTAATATTTTTTAACGTATGACCGCCGGACCTCGCCTAACAATCCTTTCAATTTACATAGATTTTTCATCCCCCATTAAAAGACCGGCAAATCACTTGCGCCGGTCTTTTACTTTGTGTTATAATATAAAGGTTCGGAGATGTACTCAAGAGGTCATAAGAGGTCGCACTCGAAATGCGATAGGCCCTCCGGGGTGCGTGGGTTCGAATCCCACCATCTCCGCTTCACATAAAAAGATAGACCATATGTCAATCATATGTTCTATCTTTTTTATATCATGCCTTTATCTTATTTGTATCTTATTATCGCTGCAATCTTCTACTGTTCTCTGAACGTGATCGTTCCCTTCTCGCAATCCATACTTTCAACGATTGCCAATGATTCCAACTGGTATCCGAGGTTTCGAATGATACGTCCGCCTGCCTGAAAACCTTTTTCAATCGTAATTCCGATTCCTTCAATGGTCGCACCTGAGGACTGCACAATCTGAATCAATCCTTGAAGCGCACATCCATTTGCAAGGAAGTCATCTAAAATTAACACATGATCGTCTTCATTCAAAAACTTCTGTGCCACAATCACCTGATTCTTACATTTATGTGTAAATGACTCTACTTCTGCCACATACATCTCACCTTCTAAGTTGATACTTTGTGTTTTCTTAGCGAATACAACAGGTGCATGAAAATACTGTGCTACAATACATGCAATCCCAATTCCTGATGCCTCGATCGTAAGAATCTTATTAATGTTCTTTCCCTCAAATCTCCTCTTAAATTCTTTACCTATTTCATTAAACAGATCGATATCCATCTGATGATTCAAGAAACTGTCTACTTTCAATACATTTCCTTCTTTAATAATACCGTCCTTTATAATTCTTTCTTCCAAAAAATTCATAACAATTTCTCCTACCTGTATAGTATCTTTATTATTTAGTACGTCCATGTCAGCACATTCATTTCTAGATTACAATGTTTCTTTTAAGACTTCGTAAATGTATCCGCCAATCCTTTCATACCCTTTCACATTCGGATGAACGCCATCTGCAAACCAATCTCCGTGATCCTTCGTAAGCTCGTAAAGGTCAATAACTGTCGCTCCACACTCCATTCCAACCTCTGCCACACTTTTATATATCTCCGTGGCAATCAGATCCTCTTTGATCTTATAATTCACAATTCCCGTTTTTTCATCAGGAAAACACCTTGGCGGCTGCATGAGATAAATCTTCGCCTCGTCATTGATCCTTTGATAAGACTCCACAAAGGCGCGAAGTTGTTCTTTATAATCCTCTGTATTCCAGTTTCGAACTTTAGAATCATTCGTCCCAAGCATAATGATATATATATCTGCTTTTTCCTTCAAAGTTTCTTTATATTCCGGTTCTTCCTTATAAGGGAAATTTCCATAGTCTAATAGTGTTCTTCCCCGAAGGCCATAATTTCGTACACGATATCTGCTTCCTAACTTTTCCTGCAGGATTGCCGGATATGACTTTGTCTTCCGGTATTTTCCCGCGCCGGAACCATACGTGATACTATCGCCTACACAGACGACCTTTGTCTGGCGCATATGGAACGCCATCAATAGGAAAAGGCACAAAATAACCGTGCCAATAATAATCGTTATCGTCCGCCTCTGTTTCATATCCGTCCCCTTATATACTACTATAAATGCAAACAAGTCCGAGAAGGGCTTTTCGCCCTTTCGAACCTGTAATCTTCTTATTCTATAATCTCTCGCTGCTGGTATTCATAAATTTGTATTCAGCTACAGAACGATCAAATCCTTTAATGTGTTTATACAGCCATTCAATCACATTTTTATTTACCTGCTCTACAAATGCAACTGATGGACCTTCTTCTTCCTCCAACATATTATAGAGATCTTTTACAACCTGACGAAGTTTGTCATGCTCTTTCTTATGTTCTGCAATTGCAGGGTAATTGATGGATTCTTGAAGCTTCTCTTCTTCTCCAAAATGAAATTCTGTGTAGTCTGCGAGATAATCTAAAGTCTTGATCGCTACTACTTTATCATTTCCCACTTCGCAACTGTCCAGAAGTTTGTTAATCTTTTCAATCAGCTCTTTGTGCTGAGAATCGATCATCTCATTTCCTGTTACCAGATTCTCGTCAAATTCTGCTCTCATGGTCAGTACCTCCTCTTTTCTACTACTAGGATTTATTATACATCAATTCTTCCGATTTTGAAACTATGAAGTTGATTTAATTTGATGTTTTTTATACTAACCGGACACGGTAAGATCTTCGATGGTCTCTCCTTGCCTCCACAACGAGCAATAACAATCTGTACAATTTTGATAGCGCAGAAATTGTTGCTTTGCATACTCTTCATCGCCATATACTTTCCAACATCCTACACATTTATAACCTTCTGCACGGTTTTCAATAAAACCTTGCACATCTTCTAATGGATATCCCAGAAATAACCCGATCTCATGCGGGAATTCTTTTTGTTCGCACAGGCGTTTTCCAAGCTGTACTACACACTTTCCTGTACATTCCACAGAATATCCGTATTTTTGCAGAAGTCTCGCCTTCCCGCTTACGGACAGATCATCTTTTAACTTCTGCGGACGGTAAATATAGAGAAGCATTTTATTCTTTGTTGTCCGAAGCGGGATCACCCGCACTCCCTTTGGCACAAGCTTGCGGTTTAATTCTTTCACTGCACACAATAGTTTCTGCTTGTCGGGGCACGGACAGTTAAATAAGCTGCCCGTCTTCATGCCCGCAAGCGTGGGCGAGCAGTGGCGGAGAATCATTTCCTCTGACATACGCTGTTCTCTCTTTCTCTAGTCATGGCAATGACCGCCGCAGTGCTTACAATCGCCGCCGCAGTGTAGAGATTTCCCCGCCTTTTTATCCTTTATCATACTGCGTATGATAAGCCCGATCACTCCTGCCAGAAGTAAAAGTACAATCACTGTTCCCATCTTCCAACACCTCCATCTCTATATTATCCGCTTTTTTTATTTTTCACAAGATAAGCTTTTTTTACTCATCCTTTTTTTCTATGAAGCTTTGATTCCTTTGAGCGCAGTCTGTTTCGTCGTGCGAAGCGTCTGGCTCTCTTTGTACGGGCGGAACAGCAGATACAGGAATAAAATAATCAATGCAACCGCTGCCGCTGTTCCGACTCCGAAAATACCTGTCGCCACAAAAGTTCCCATCTGATAAATACAAAGAGAAACCGTATATGCCAGTAATGTCTGATAACCAATCGCAAACCAGAACCATTTCGCATTGTTCATCTCGCGCTTGATGGCTCCCATTGCCGCAAAACAAGGCGCACACAAAAGGTTAAATACAAGGAAAGAATAAGCGGCTGCCTGCGTCATGGCTCCCGCCAGTGTTCCCCACATCTCAATTCCGTTGTCTCCGTTTACCTCCGCAAAGCCAAAGAGAATTCCAAAGGTTCCGACTACGTTTTCTTTTGCGACCAATCCGGTAATGGCTGCCACTGCTGACTTCCAGTCTCCCCATCCAAGCGGAACAAAGAGCCATGCTACTGCGTTACCAATCCATGCAAGGATACTGTGCTCCATATCTTCAACCATTCCGAATCGTCCACCTTCAAATCCAAATCCTTGTGCAAACCAGATAAAGATTGTAGACAACAGGATAATCGTTCCCGCCTTCTTAATGAAAGACCAGCCTCTCTCCCACATACTTCTAAATACATTTCCAAGTGTCGGAAGGTGATAAGCAGGAAGTTCCATTACAAACGGCGCCGGATCTCCTACAAACATTTTTGTTTTCTTCAATATAATACCAGAACAAACAATTGCTGCAATTCCGACAAAATAGGCGCTTGGCGCTACCCACGCCGCTCCGTCAAAGAGCGCGCCTGCGATCAATGCAATAATCGGAAGCTTCGCTCCGCATGGGATAAATGTGGTCGTCATAATCGTCATCTTACGGTCTCTGTCATTTTCAATGGTTCTGGATGCCATCACTCCCGGCACGCCGCATCCGGTGCCTACCAACATCGGGATAAATGATTTTCCTGAAAGACCGAATTTACGAAAAATGCGATCCATGATAAATGCAATACGCGCCATATATCCGCAACCTTCCAGAAATGCCAGGAAGAAGAACAACACAAGCATCTGCGGAACAAATCCCAGCACTGCACCTACTCCGCTGATGATTCCGTCAACGAGAAGTCCGGAGAGCCACGGTGCACAGTGAATAGCATCTAATGCACTCTGCGCCCCGGGAATGATCCACTCACCAAAGAGGGTGTCATTTGTCCAGTCCGTTACAAAGGTTCCTACTGTAGAGACAGATATATAGTATACAACGAACATAACCAGTGCAAAAATCGGGATTGCAAGGAATCGGTTCGTAACAAATTGATCAATCTTATCCGACGTAGACATCCGGCGTTTGATTCGTTTTTTATAACAGTCTTCGATAATCTCTCCGATATAACGGTAGCGTTCCCCTGTAATAATACTTTCCGAATCATCATCCATCTCTTTCTCACAAGCCAAAATATCTGTCTCTATGTGATCCAGCAATGACTGTTCCAGATTCAAAAGCTCCTTCACTTTTTCGTCCCGTTCAAATAACTTCAGTGCATACCAGCGCTCCATACTAGCATCTACATGACCGGTGATGGCTTCTTCGATATGTGCAAGCTCATGTTCTACACATCCGTCAAATCGATGCGCCGGCTGACTCTTCTTTCCACTTTTCGCAAGAGAAACCGCCCGGGCAGCAAGCCGGTCAATCCCCTCCCCCTTCAGAGCAGAAATTTCAACTACCTTACAACCAATATCTTTGCTGAGACGATCAATATTTAATTCTCCTCCGTTCTTTCTAACAAGATCCATCATATTTACGGCAACAATGACCGGAATCCCAAGCTCTGTAAGTTGTGTCGTCAAATATAGATTTCTCTCCAAATTGGTTCCGTCCACGATGTTAATAATAGCGTCCGGCTTTTCTTCTAACAGAAAATTTCTTGAAACTACTTCCTCTAATGTATAAGGAGACAGTGAATAAATTCCCGGAAGATCAACAAGAACCGCTTCCTCTGCCTGCGATGCCACACTCTTCATCTTTCCTTCTTTCTTCTCCACTGTTACTCCCGGCCAGTTTCCGACAAACTGATTTGCTCCTGTAAGCGCATTAAACAACGTTGTTTTTCCACTATTCGGATTTCCTGCAAGCGCAATCCTGACTTTCATTGATCTATTATCCTCCCGTTTGAATTATATTGTTGCAGCCTTTATTAGTTACAACTAACTATTGTGTAAAAAAATATTTTATTCCTGAACTTCTATCATTTCTGCATCTGCCTTTCGCAAAGACAATTCATATCCTCTAACCGTTACTTCTACGGGATCTCCAAGAGGTGCGACTTTTCTAATATACAATTCCACATTTTTTGTGATTCCCATATCCATAATCCGGCGTCGAACTGCCCCTTCTCCGTGAATTTTTACCACCTTTACTGTGTCACCACATTTTACATCTCTTAACGTAGACATATTCCATCCTCCTAAACCATAATTTTATTTGCCATTTCCCTACTGATCGCAACTCTTGAATCCTTCACCTTCACGATCAGGTCACCGCCTGTCATCGAAACAACATTGACAAAACCGCCCATGACAAAACCTAAGCTTTCCAGAAAACGTCTCGTTTCTTCTTTTCCGCCAATTCTCCGAATCTCAAGCTCTCGTCCGGTCTCAGCCATTGTTAAAGGCATCATAAGCCACCCTCTTTCTTTCGTCCGTTTCTTTCTTTACTCAGTTAGTATATACTTACGTTAGTTATTTGTCAATAACTTTCTTGAGAATTTTTCTCATTTTCGAGAAACTTGTTTTTCTTCCGGAAAACTGATATACTGAACTTAATTTGTATGAATAGAGAGGAATATACTATGACTCGAAACAATAAATCTTCGGAAGATTATTTGGAAACAATATATCTTTTAAGCCAAAAACTGCCGGTTGTGCGTTCCATTGATATTGCCGCTGAATTAAACTTTTCTAAACCAAGTGTCAGTGTCGCAATGAAGCATTTGCGAGAATCCAACTGTATCGAAGTAAGTTCTTCCGGTTTTATCACCTTGACAAATGAAGGGCTTCGCATTGCCTCCTGCGTATATGAAAAACATAAATTTATTTCCGACTGGCTGATCTCTCTGGGTGTCGATCCGGAAACCGCCTCTTCCGATGCATGTGAAATGGAGCATAACATTAGCGATGAAAGTTTTCGGGCAATGAAGAAATTTATTCAAGAAAAGATGGACAAATAAAATGCGCCGCACCCTACTAGAAAGGGTGTGACGCATTTTAAATTTCATTTCTTATTTATTAGCATAGAAGTCTTGATATAACTTGTTTCCTTTTTCAATAATTTTACCTGCTTCTTCTTCCGAAAGGCCAAGCTCATCGCCCAATTTCTTCATATCTGCAAAATCATTTCCTTTGAACTCAGAAGTACTTCCGACAACTTTTTCATCTTTTTTTGAAGTTGCCGAAGCAAAAAAGTCATTCTCATCCTGCCATATAATCGTTACATAAGTGTCTTCAAGATCAATATTGCAATACAGATTACTTACATGAAAATGCAGAGTAAAATCAAGAAGCCCCGGCATGGATTGATTTGGCACGCTATATACAATCCCGTCGCCATAATCCATGGAGTAATATCCACTTTTATTTTTATAGAAATCATTTTCTTTCAGCTGTTCCTCAAAATTTCTCTCCAGCTTATTTTTCGTGTTAAAATATATACACGAATAAATCCCAAAGCTTCCGATCAGCAACGCAAAAATAACAGCGATTGCGACCAGCGCTCTTGCATATTTTCTCGTACTTTTCACTTCATGATCAAATGTTTTTACCATAATCAGATCCTCCTTCAACAATACATCTAAGGAGATATGAAAACTATCACTGATCTTTATGATTGTCTCTAAATCAGGATAACTCTTTGAATTTTCCCAATTTGATATTGTCTGTCTCGAAACTTGAAACATCTCGGCAAATGCTTCTTGAGATAATGATGCCTCCTTCCTTATTTTTTGAATATTGCTTCCCAGTGTCATGATAGTCCGCCTCCTTTTACCGAGATTGTACGAAAAAAATCGCCAATGTCTATCAAAGAGCATTTGCATTTACGAAAAAAAACGCCGCAAAAATTCTTTGCGCTCTAATCATTACTTCTTCAACTTCGAATAATAGGAATCTGCCGTATAAAGTGCCGCTGCCGGATTGTGTCCGAGAACTCGGTCTTTCGTTACAGCAGTCGTTGTCAGCGCTTCTGAATATTTGTAAAACAAGCTGTCGTGACCAACACACAATCCAACTACAACATTCAAATCCGTTTTCGCTTCGTTGAGCATCTTCGCTTGAAGAATTGGATTACACATATTTTCTCCCACCTTGTTGCATCTCTCCGGAATTCCTACAGATATCTTCTTCTGCGCTCCTGTCTTACAAGCCACTCCAAATACTTCAAATCCATGAGCCCGCAAAATAGAAGCCAGTGTACGACTTTCTCGCAAAAGCCCCACACATGTTGCGATTCCAATTTTCTTTGCTCCGATTTTCTCGGCAAATGCCATAATCTCTTCCACTCTTGTGTACTTGCAATAATGATCCGATTCCACTTCCGCAGCTGCGATCATAACCTTATGATTTTCTTCCTCTTCATAGCAATTCATTGCATCCTGCAACACGGACTCATCCATATGGGTGGTCAGACAGAATTCCGGATAAGTACCATCCATTTTATTACAATTTTGCACTGCACAATCAACACACGACATTTCTTGTTTTTTCATTTCTATCATTTCCTTTCTAAAACTCTAAACATAGCAAGTATTTTACTTTCCTTTAAACATTTAATTCTTTCACAATCTTACGAATCACTTCCACATCTTCTACCAAATCGTCCGCAATTCTTTCTATACTCTGATTTTTAGCAAGCTTTTTCTGTACCAGCTCTTTTAACTTCTCTATTTTTCCAACATTTCTACCTTCTTTTCTCCCTTCTTTGCGCCCTCGCAGGTCTGCTTCTTTTAATTCTTCTGCAAATAATTCATTCAATGCTTCGCACATATTCTTCTCCTCCTCCATTTGCTTTTGGTTAGCTCGTACAATTAAATTCATCACATCCGAGTAATACGCCTTATGTTTCACCTGTTCATAACGCCTCACGACTTCCTGTATCTCTTCTCCGGTCTTTAAATTACATCTTAGATTCTGCAGCCAATAATTTTCTTCTTTCGATAATTCTTTTACAATCACTAATTGTATCGGGAAACTGTCCCCAAGCAGATAATAAATTCCTGCCTCTTGTTTTTCCACTTCTATTCTTTTAAACTTCTTCAAGTGTTCCAGCAGCTTCTGTGGATAATGATTACAAATAAAAGTAATCGTTATTTCCTCTGGTGGAATCTCCTTTACCCGCTTAGTCTCTGATTGATAAAAACAGGTATAACCGTATACTTTGTAGAAATCATTGACGCTCAGATAATCCTCCGGTGATTTATATTCTATAATGTTATGTTTACGGAAAATTCGTCCGATATTCTTTCTTATCGGCTGTTCTCTCTTCTTTTTCACAACCAATACGTCAATCTGCATTGGCTTTTTACTAAGCATATGCTCGTCTTCAATACATAGCTCCTCCAGTTCTTCTTCCAACTCCACACGAAGAGCCGCGCTAAAGCCCGAGTGCCATTGTAACCTTCCATCTGTCATATACTTCTCCTTTCAGTATAATACAACTCATTTTTCCTATGCAACTGTTTCCTGGTGAATTTCAAATATGAAACAGACTGTAAATTCAGCCTTTTCTGAGGGTTCGCACCCGAGATTAAAATTCAGAATTTATCAAGAGACGACTGTCTCCCCGAATCGGAATCGAACCGGTACGGGAGTATAAGTCCCGCAGGATTTTAAGTCCTGTGCGTCTGCCTGTTCCGCCACTGCGGCATATTGCAACTTATGAAAAGTCACAAATGGGACCAATAGGGCTCGAACCTATGACCCTCTGCTTGTAAGGCAGATGCTCTCCCAGCTGAGCTATGATCCCAACTATGAAATTATGCTTTCTCGTTACTTGAGTAAGCAACGACCCAGAAGAGACTCGAACTCTCGACCTCCGCCGTGACAGGGCGGCGCTCTAACCAACTGAGCCACTGGGCCAGATAAATGGACCTTCGGGGACTCGAACCCAGGACCGATCGGTTATGAGCCGATTGCTCTAACCAACTGAGCTAAAGGTCCAAAATCATTAAGTCCCGTAAGGACTAAGCCGATGATCGGACTCGAACCGATAACCTGCTGATTACAAATCAGCTGCTCTGCCAATTGAGCCACATCGGCATTAATGACTCCAACGGGAATCGAACCCGTGTTACCGCCGTGAAAGGGCGATGTCTTAACCGCTTGACCATGGAGCCAAATACCAAAATCACTTGTTTCTTTAAAAGTTTTCTCAAGTGACCGAGTTATATATTATCACATGATTACTGTTTTTGCAAGTACTTTTTCAAAATTTTATTTGGAATTTCTTTAAAATTTTTATCCATAATTTCATTCGAATAATTCTCACTTAAAAATATAGAAACTATGACACTCCAATCTATATCAGCAGACCGCACACCTCTACAGCTATGCAGTCTGCTGATCCTGTTGATTTCCTTATCCTTCTGTATACTTTTTAATATTTGAAGCATTTACCAGTTTTTCCACTTTTCCGTCATCCGCAATAACTACCAATGTCGGAGCGCTCATAATACCATATTTTCTGGCAAGATCTGCGTGTTCTTTGGCATCGATCACTTCATATTCCATATTTGCTTCCTCAAGCGCCGCTTTTGCGGTTACGCAGTTCGGACAAGTACGGGTAGTAAACAATATTTTTCTCGGTGCCCCTGCCTCGTCCATACACGCTGAGCATTCCGGCTCGTGCATACTATTTTCCTTAACCTTTACCTTCAGATGGGAGTGCTCCAGATCATAAACTTTCCGGTCCTTGAACTCCTGCGCTTTTCCATCATTCCAGTTCTGTACCGGACGATAATAACCGGTAATTCTGCTATATACTTCTGTTGTTTCGCCACATTCCGGACAAGTATACTGCTCTCCCGTAAGATATCCGTGATTCTTACAGATAGAGTACGTCGGTGACATCGTATAATACGGAAGTTTATAATTCTCTGCAATTTTCCGCACAAGCGCAGCCGCTGACTGCCAGCTTGGAAGCTTCTCACCTAAGAACGCGTGGAACACCGTTCCCGATGTATATAAAGTCTGTAATTCATCTTGAATATCAAGGGCATCAAAAATATCCTCTGTATATCCAACCGGCAAATGAGAACTGTTCGTGTAATACGGTGTTCCATCGCCTTCTGCCGCTGTAATAATATCTGGAAACTGCGCTCTGTCGTGTTTGGCAAATCGATAGGTAGTAGACTCTGCCGGAGTTGCCTCAAGATTATAGAGGTCACCATATTCTTCTTGATAAGAAGACAAGCGTTCTCTCATATGATTCAGCACTCGTTTAGAAAATTCCTGCGTCTCCTCATGCGTCATATCTTTGCCGATCCATTTTGCATTTAATCCCGCCTCGTTCATACCAATAAGACCGATGGTCGAGAAATGATTTGCAAAGGTGCCAAGATAACGTTTTGTATATGGATATAATCCCTCCTCCATCAATTTGGAAATAACTGTTCTCTTAATATGAAGAGAACGAGCAGATAAATCCATTAATTTATCCAAGCGTGCAAAAAATTCGTCTTCATTTTCAGACTGATATGCAATGCGAGGCATATTGATCGTTACTACACCGACCGAACCAGTGCTCTCCCCGCTTCCGAAGAAGCCGCCGGATTTCTTACGAAGTTCACGAAGATCCAGACGCAGGCGGCAGCACATACTTCTGACATCACTTGGCTCCATATCACTGTTAATATAATTTGAGAAATACGGAGTTCCGTATTTTGCTGTCATTTCAAATAACAGGCGGTTATTTTCCGTATCTGACCAGTCAAAATCTCTTGTGATAGAATAGGTAGGAATCGGATATTGGAATCCACGACCATGAGCGTCACCCTCAATCATTACTTCGATAAACGCCTTGTTGACCATATCCATTTCTTCCTTACAGTCTCCGTATGTAAAGTCCATTTCTTTTCCGCCGACAATAGCCGGGAGATTTGCAAGATCATTTGGAACCGTCCAATCCAGTGTAATATTAGAAAACGGCGCCTGTGTCCCCCATCTGGACGGAGTATTTACACCGTAAATAAAAGACTCAATACATTTCTTCACTTCACGATAGGAAAGATGATCCGCCTTTACAAACGGGGCAAGATAAGTATCAAAAGAAGAAAATGCCTGTGCGCCTGCCCACTCATTTTGCATAATTCCAAGGAAGTTCACCATCTGGTTGCAGAGCACGCTTAAATGCTTTGCCGGAGAGGAAGAAATCTTTCCCGGAATTCCTCCGAGCCCTTCCTGAATCAGCTGCTTCAAAGACCATCCAGCACAATATCCGGTAAGCATAGACAGATCGTGGATATGAATATCTGCATTTCTATGCGCCTGTCCGATCTCTTCATCGTAAATCTCCGACAACCAGTAGTTTGCTGTAATCGCACCGGAGTTGCTTAAGATCAAGCCTCCTACCGAATAGGTAACCGTTGAATTTTCTTTTACACGCCAGTCAGTCACCTTAACATAACTGTCCACAATCTCTTTATAATCCAACATTGTTGAATTGAGATTCCGAATCTTTTCTCTCTGCTTTCTATACAGAATATATCCTTTAGCCACATCTGCATATCCGGCTTTAATCAAAATATTTTCCACGCTGTCTTGAATATCTTCCACTTGAATCAATGAATTTTTAACTTTAGGAGCAAAATCTGCTGTAACTTTAAGCGCCAGCAGATCTATAATATCTTGATTATATTCTTTATCCTGCGCTTTAAACGCTTTCTCAATGGCTACACTGATCTTTGATAAATTAAATTCTGCAATTTGTCCGTCCCTCTTAGATACTTGATACATACGCATTCCCTTCCCTTTCATTTTCACATTGCCGATATGTTTAAGCATAGCATTTTTCATGAAAAAGGTCAATAAAAACAACCATATATTGTGCTTTTTCATATCTTTTGCACAATATATGGTTGTTTTATTGTTTCACCTTATTTTTCGCGGATTTTTCCCTAGCATCCTATGAAACGCCTCGCAATTCGGCAATTTCCACACGATTTTCAAAGATTTTTAACGCCTGTTCCATGATTTCTTTGTTGTATCCATGAAGTGCTGTCCCGATCAAGTCTCCAGAATCTACAAATTGCTGTAAATAATATCTCTTGGCACCTTTGATCCACTCTGCAATCGCCTCAAAATCTGCACGCTGATGAAATTCTCGAACGACAGTTGTCCGAAATTCATACGGAACCGTATTTTCCAGAAGAAATTGTACACTTTTTTCCACATTTTCTATATTATAACCTTCAATCCCAATGGTTTTAGCGTAACTTTCTCTGGAATTCTTAATATCCATAGCGACGTAATCTACAAGTCCTGCCCTGACTACTTCTTTTAACTTCTTAGGACAACTCCCATTTGTATCAAGCTTTACCGCATAGCCCAGTTCTTTAATTCCTCTTAGAAATTCTTCGATATCATGCTGGATCAAAGGCTCCCCGCCAGTCACACATACACCGTCCAATACGCCTTGACGCTTTTTCAAAAATTGATAAAGTATATCTACGGGAATCTTTTCATTTTTATAGGTATCAATGACCAGAGAAGCATTATGGCAGAACGGGCATCTGAAATTACAGCCTGCAGTAAATACTGTACATGCCACTTTTTCCGGATAATCCAATAATGTTAATTTTTGCAGTCCTTGGATCAGCATACTCTCCACCTCTTGCCATTTATCTATTTGTTCACTTTGAAATGCTCCATCATAACCGGCATGCTCTTCTTACTATATTTCCCAAGTGAATAGACGCCTTTATTCAGACACCAATCGTACACCAACGCTCTCTCACACATAGAATAATATCTAGTGATGTCTAATACCGATATATCATCTCTTATTTCTCCGCGTTTCTGTCCTTCCGTTACAACTTTTGTGACCAGTTTATAATAATTTCGATTTTGATCCAACAGATGTCGCTGTCCCGCCGCCACAAGCTGTGTAGAATACAAAGACGACAACAAATCTACTTTAATCTTCTCTTCCATCATACTGTGAGCTTCATAATTCAAATACATCAGCTTATCAAAACTGTTCATTTCCTTATCCATCTTCTGTTCCAGTTCCTCATAAAACTCGTCCAGAATCAAGGAAAGGGTATTAAGAAGCTCGTCCTTTGTACTAAAGTAATAATAAAAAGAACCTTTCGACGTCTCTGACAATTCAATGATATCATCTACCGTCGTTCCGTTATAACCTTTCTCATAAAATAACTGCCATGCGGCAGATACAATCCTGCTTTTTACACTTTTTTTAACAACTTTCTCCATTTTATCTCCCTGCTGTCTGTTGTCTATTTTTTTGCCTTCTTCTTATTCTACCACACTATCTGGAAGAAAAACAGCTTTCCCTTTCTGTCGGAATATCTTTTGAATCAATCCAGTCTATCTCAATAAATTGATTATGATTCAGTGCCACCAACAACTTATCGATCATCGGTTCCCGTCCTTGCACTTCCATAAGAACGGTTCCATCATACTCATTCTGTACCCAGCCTGTAAGGCCAAGAGAATTTGCTAAATGCTTCGCTGTAAAACGAAACCCAACACCTTGAACCCTTCCATGGAAAACGATTCGTTTTCTAACCTCTGCCATAGTAAATGTCATCCTTCCCCAAATTTCTCCCTCACTATTGTAATCGCATTTAATAAAAAGTGCAATCTGGGACAGGGCATAATGTAATTTGGGACGTAGCCTTTTGCAAAAAGGCTACGTCCCAAACTATTAATTAAATGACTGTTCTGTTCTTTCGATGATCTCATCCTGTAATGCTTTACTTAAGTTTCTAAAGTGATCGCTGTATCCTGCCACACGCACGATGAGGTCTTTGTAATCCTCTGGGTGTTTCTGTGCCTGAATCAGTGTCTCTTTATCAATTACGTTAAACTGGATGTGATGTCCGTCCATGTTGAAGTATGTGCGGACAAGGTTTGCCATCTGGTCAAGTCCTTCTTCTCCCGCTACTACACTTGGTGTAAATTTCTGGTTCAGAAGTGTTCCGCCTGTCTGCAGGTGATCCATCTTAGCACAAGATTTTACAACTGCTGTCGGTCCATTTGTATCTGCGCCCTTCTCTGGAGAGATTCCTTCAGATACTGGTTTGTGAGCCAGTCTTCCGTTCGGGCTTGCCATCATAACATCACCAAAGTATACGTGACATGTTGTAGGAAGCATATTGATTCTGTACATTCCGCCAAGCATATTCGGTCTTCCTGTCACCTGACTTCTGTAGTATTCGAATACTTCTTTCATGATATCATCTGCGTAATCATCATCATTTCCGTATTTTGGTGTTTTATTTCTTACTAAATTGAGAATTCTGTCGTGTCCCTCGAAGTTATCATCAAGAGCCTGCATCAATTCAGCCATTGTAAATGTCTTCTTATCGTAAACGTTATATTTTACTGCTGACAGACAGTCTGTGATTGTTCCGATACCAACACCCTGAAGGTATTTTGTATTGTATCTTGCTCCACCACCGTTGTAGTCTTTACCTCTGGAGATACAATCGTTTGTGATGATTGAAAGGAATGGTACCGGCATATACTCAGCAAAGATCTTCTCAATAACATTACTTCCCTGAATCTTGATATCAAGGAAATATTTGATCTGTTTCTTAAATGCTTCAAATAAATCTTCATATGTTTCAAAATCTGTTGCATACCCCAGTTCCAGACCAAGCTGCTGTCCACTCATCTTATCATATCCATTGTTCAATGTCAGTTCAAAGATCTTCGGAATATTGAAATATCCTGTTAAAATGTATGCCTCGTTACCGAATGCACCTGTCTCTACGCATCCGCTTGTACCGCCTTTTCTTGCATCTTCCAGAGATTTTCCTGCATTCATAAGTTCCTGAATAATCGCCTCTGTATTGTAGAATGCCGGCTGTCCCCATCCTTTACGTGAAATTTCACATGCACGTTTCAAGAATTTCTGAGGCGTTTTACGGCTGATCTGTACATTAGAGCTTGGCTGAAGAAGTTTCATTTCATCCATACAGTCCAGAATCAAGTAACTTACATTGTTAACACCGTTTTCTCCGTTTGGTGTGATACCACCTGTATTTAAGTTTGCGAAATCTGTATAAGTACTACTTTCTTTTAACGTAATACCTACCTTCGGTGGTGCTGGCTGGTTGTTGAATTTTACCCATAAACACTCAAGAAGTTCAAGTGCTTTCTCATCATCCAAGATTCCATCTTCTACATCTTTCTCATAGAATGGATTCAAGTGTTGGTCAAGACGTCCCGGACTATATGCATCCCAAGGATTCAACTCACTTGTTACTCCAAGGTGTACGAACCAATACATCTGAATTGCCTGCCAGTAAGTCTGTGGCTTATGAGCCGGTACTACATCACAGTTTGCTGCAATCTGAAGAAGCTCTTTCTTTCTTGTCTCATCTGTCTCTTTCTCAGCAAGTTCACGAGCATATGCTGCATATCTCTCACCTAAGATCATGATTGCATCACATGCAAGTTTCATACCTTCCAATTCAGATTTCTTATCGAATGCTTCTGGATCAGTCATGAAATCAAGTTTGTCGATAGACTCCTGAATATCTGCTTTATAATCAAGGAATCCTTTTTCGTAAATTTTAAAGGAACCTACTGTATGTCCCGGTCCTCTCTGCTCCATAAACTCTGTAAAGATACCGCACTCGTATGCTTTCTTCCATTCCGGTGTCATAGCTCTTAAAATACGGCTTCTTGTACTTCTCTTATCCCAGTATGGGATCATAACGTCTTCCTGAATCTTATAATCTTCTTCTTTTACTTTGAAGTTGATCAGATCACGATCGTTCATAACGTGCATATCTTCTACTGTGTGACAGCAAAGCTCTGGGAATGTAGGAGCAGCCTGTGGAGAATCTCCTTTCTCACCAACGATCAGTTCGCCTTCTCCGATATAAAGTGTCTTTGTTGCGAAATAATCTTTCAGCACCTGTCCACGAAGCTCCGGAATAGAAAGCACACCTTCATATTTTTCATATGTCTTAGTCATGCTCTTTGCACGTTCCAGATCAATGTGCGGCTGTGTGTCCACACTCAGTTTACGCAGTTTCTTAATTCGTTCGTTCATGCCTCTTTCTTCCATTTTCTTAACCTCCTATTTTTACATTATGGAATCCAGCTTCCTTAAATAACCCTGTAAAATGTTCCATCTCTTCCTTACTTGGCGCATGGAGATCCACACCCTCGTATACTTTACCGATTTTCTCATATTTAGAAGAGCCGGTGTTGTGATATGGCAGAAGATTCACCTGTGCCACATGAATATTTTTATCATGTAAATAATCAATGATGTCTTTCATAGATTCATCCGTTCCGTTTACCTCTTTGATCGTTGGAATACGGATGTAGATTCTTGCGCCTGCTTTACTTAATTTTTCCAGATTGGATAAAATAAGTTCATTTCCTGCGCCGATATATTTTTTATGTATCTCGTTATCCATTGTCTTGATATCATATAAAAATGTTTCTACATATGGAAGCAGTCTTTCGTAGTTTTTCCACGGCGCCTGTCCACAAGTATCAATGGTAACAGTAATACCAAGTTTTCTAAGTTTCTTACAAAGTTCTTCTACAAAGTCCATATCTGCAGTCATAACTTCGCCGCCGGACAAAGTAACGCCGCCGCCGGACTCTTCATAGAACATCTCGTCTTTTTTCAATTCCTTCACGAGTTCATCTACCGTGTATTCCTTACCGACAATTTCTCGCAAATTTTTATTACAATGATCCGTGCATGTCCCACAAGATTCACATAATGTTAAGTCTGTAACCACCTTACCATTTTCAAATCGAATTGCATGATGCGGGCACGCCATCTCACAGCTTCTGCATCCCACACACTGTTCTTTGTTATAAGATGGCTGTTTCTTATAGCTCTGTGTCTCTGGATTGTGACACCACACACATTTTAACAGACACCCTTTAAAAAATACAGTTGTCCGAATACCGTCTCCATCATGAATAGAGTATTTCTGAATACTCGTAATCAAGCTCATAATTACACCTCTCAAATATGAATCCTAACGTTTTAGACTATAGTTTGTACTCTAGTCTAAATGTACCAAAAGAAAAATGGTTTGTCAAGACTTTGACAAACCATAAAATATTTTCTCTGTTTTCACTAAAAATCCATATACATTTCCGGCAGGTCAAAGAGGGAAATTTGGTTATCTCTACTAGTTGTCACTTCTTTATCCGTAATTATCTCATCCCCTTGAAGTTGTCCTACAAGAAGCGGAGACTCCGGATTGTGACGCTGCCTCTTCTTTTTCGCACTCTCTTGACTATTTACAGCATAACAATACCGACATCCATGAGTACACGTGTCATACACGCCAATGTCAATACTCTCCACACAGCCACATTCTTTTCTCTGTCCGGCATCTTTCTTCACATCCAGCTTATATCCGATCAGCTCATAAATCTTATCCTTATCTATACAAGCCCCATGCCGGATTCCATAAGGCGTAAGGTCTATCCTCTCTGAGCAGGTATATAAAGGAAGCTTGTATTTCTTCGCAATCTTTCCAAGCCCTTCCCCAAGCTCCAGCATGTCTTCTTGCTCCATCTCCAAAAACGGGCTCTCCTTATAAGCATCCACAAAACTTAAAATACAACGATCCGTAGATTTATGAAGCCATTCACACATCATTTCAAACTGCTCCAAATGATAGGATATCGTATATTTATCCGTTAAAATCAATGGATCAAAGCGCCAGTCCATTCTCTCTTTGCCCAGCCTTTCGCTGAACAGTAAAAATGTTGCCATTGCTTCGGCTGTCGATGGAGCTTGCGGCTCTAAGTCTTCCTCATAATCCGTAATCGTCATCTGAAAATAATATCGATACCCCATTTCATCCAATTCCTTGAGATACGGAATCATAGGCTCCGGATTCTTTGTCCAGAAGGCAATACAATCTACCGTATCCGGCGACAGCGGAATACGGTTTATCTTCTTGCGATTATAGGGATTTGGCACCAACACCTCCCCTGCTCTCAAACGGTTCATAAACCACTGGGGATAAAGCGCCGGAATATCAGTTCTTCTGCTTGCACTTATGATCATTTTTCTGCTCCCTTAATTACTCTTTCCGAACAACCTTTTACTCTCTATCATCATAAACCGAATAAAATGAACCGTCAAGCTAGGAAAAAGCAGCAATATTATGTTATACTTTTATTCATCCAAATATTTCGGAGGTATATAGATTATGAAATTAATGATTGCATCAGATATCCATGGTTCTTCTTACTATTGCCGCAAAATGATCGAGGCTTACCGGCAGGAAGAAGCCGACCGGCTTCTTCTCCTTGGCGACCTTCTCTACCACGGACCGAGAAATAATCTTCCCAGAGACTATAACCCGAAGGAAGTAATCTCCATGTTAAATGAAATAAAAAATGAGCTCCTCTGTGTACGCGGCAATTGCGATACTGAGGTTGACCAGATGGTTCTTGATTTTCCTATCCTGGCAGAATATTGCCTGCTGGAACTTGACGGGCGCACCATCTTTGCCACCCACGGTCACAATTTTAACCCCGGCAATCTTCCTATGCTGAAAGAAGGGGATATCCTGTTAAATGGACATACCCACATTCCGGCAAACCAGAATATGGGTACTTATACTTACATGAATCCGGGCTCTATCTCCATTCCAAAAGAAGGTTCCGCTCACGGATACATGATCTATGACGGTGAATTTAGATGGAGAAGTCTGGATTAAATATTTTGTTTACAAATATCTCTAAGACAACATACTTCACAATGGGGTTTGGTTCTGGCTGTGCAAATGTCCCGTCCGTGATAAACAAGGCGATGACAGAAATCACTTCCTTCTTCCGGCGGAATGATCTTCCAAAGCGCCATCTCAACTTTCTTAGGCTCTTTGATTCCATCCACAAGCCCCATTCGGTTCACCAGACGAATACAATGCGTATCTGTCACAATCGCCGGTTTGCCGAATACATCTCCCATGATCAGATTGGCGCTCTTTCTTCCTACACCCGGAAGTTTCAACAGCGCATCAAAGTCATCAGGCACTTTATCCTCATATTCTTCGTGAAGGATCTTCATGCTGGCGCTGATGTCTCTCGCTTTGCTCTTTCCAAGTCCGCAAGGACGTACAATCGCTTCAATATCCTCTACATCCGCTAAAGCTAATGCCTCCACAGTAGGATATTTCTCATATAACCCTTCCACAACGACATTGACTCTGGCATCTGTACACTGTGCCGCCAGACGGACACTGACCAGAAGCTTCCACGCTTGATCGTAATCCAACGTACAGCCTGCATCCGGATATTCTTTTTTTAAGCGTTCTATGATTTCCAACGCTCTTTGTTTCTTCGTCATGTTTATCTCCTTATGTATCTACTTTCTTGAATATCATTCATTTATGTCTATCTCTGCATTTTTCGATCAAATCTGATTACCGTCCGAAAGATTCACTGTAAGGTACTCATGATGTACTGCCTGCAAATATTTTCCAATCACATCTTCCGTCCGAAGCTTCAGACTGGACGTATTGATACAGGGATGACATCCAAACCACTCTTCCTTTAGTAATTCTTCGTCTATAACAAGCTGTACCCGATTCTCCGGATCAAACATAAGCCCCATGATCGTTGCTGAGCCCGGCGTCACATTCAGATATTCTTCCATATCTTCTCCCGACGCAAAAGACAGACGGGACGTAGGAATCTGTTTCGATAACTCTTTCGTCTTCAATGCCTTATATCCCGGAAGAAGCAGAAGATAATATGCTGTTTTCTGACGATTACACAAAAACAGATTCTTGCAGATAGAAATGCCAAGTGTCTCATCCACCTTCTGGCATGCCTCAATCGTCTGCAAAGCTTCATGATCTACACGCTCATAGGAAATCCCAAGCTCATCCAACAGATCATACACTTTCAATTCCTTTTCCAACCGTCCATCATCATACTTAGGTCGTCCGTGATAAATCTCCATTGTCTTCTCCTAATCTTCCAGTTACATATTCAATCGTTCGGACACTTCCTGCCCAGCCATTGTTCCGGCAACGCCGCCGATACCGGTCTCACGAAGTGATACGTCCATTTTATCTCCCACTTCTTTCATAGCATCAATTACCTGATCTACCGGAATTTTACTTGTGATGCCTGCAAGCGCCATATCCGCTGCCGCCAGAGCATTAACTGCACCACCTACATTTCTCTTCACACATGGCACTTCTACCAATCCTGCCACCGGATCGCACACAAGTCCCATCAGATTCTTAAGTGCCATTGCACAGGCATGTCCTATCACGCCGGCATCTGCCCCTTTCACATGGCAGATTGCTCCTGCTGCCATGCCGGAACCAGAACCAATCTCCGCCTGACATCCACCAGATGCACCCGCCAGATATGCACGGTTTGCAATGATCTGACCAAGTCCTGCCGCTACATACATTGCCTCGACCATCGTATCTTCCGGCACTTGATATTCTTTATAATAAGTAACCAGCACTGCCGGAAGCACGCCACATGCCCCCGCAGTAGGAGCTGCAACAATACGCTTCATGCAAGCATTGTTACATCCCATCTTCAACGCATTGGACATCACTTTCGCCATAAAGCCGCCACATAATGTATTTCCTGCCTGTCCATAAGCATCCATCAAACCGCCTTCCGTTCCTACAAGTCCGCTTGTAGATACGAGGCCCGGCTCATAGGCATCTAAATTATCCTTCATGGACTGCCACATAGATTCCATCTGTTTCCATGAATCCTCTACAGAAACACCTCTTTCGTCGGCATCTTCAATTTGAACAGCTTTCCAAAAAGGAATGTTCTCTTTTTCACATCTTATACATGCTTCTTCCATTGATTGATATGACATACGTTTCTTCTCTCCTCCGTTTCTTATCCATTTGGATTCAGGAATTTCACCCGAATGATTCCCGGTTTGCTCTCCAGATTATCAATTGCCGCCTGTGAAACTACCTGATCGGTCTCTACTACCATAACCGCAGAACCTCCTCGTTTATCACGAAATACCTGCATGGTTGCGATATTGATCTCGTCTTCTGCAAGCGCCGCTGACACATCCATGATCCGTCCCGGCTCATCCACATTTCGAATAATCAATGTATAACTTTCCCCACTGAAGTTCACATCAATTCCGTCCAATTTGCATACTTTGATTCTTCCGCCGCCGATAGAATGTGCCTGAATCTTCATTGTCGGCACTCCTTCCGCTTCCATAATAATCTGCGCTGTGTTCGGATGCGCCCCCTTGATATCCTTATTCTCGATCGTAAAGTCCATTCCCTCTTCTTTCGCGATATCAAAACTATGCGGAATCCGCATATCATCCGGCAGCATCCCAAGAAGCCCTGCGATCAAAGCCTTATCTGTACCATGACCTTTGCCTGTCGCCGCGAAAGAACCATGAAGGTAGACTTTTGCCCGCTTTGGCTGTCTTCCGAAAAGCTGTCTGGCAATCAGACCAATACGCGCTGCTCCTGCCGTGTGGGAACTGGATGGTCCTACCATGACCGGTCCCAAAATGTCAAATATGTTTCCCATTTCTTTATCCTCTCTTCTTTCTTAGTTTGACATATATCTAAATTAATTATACTTTGATTCCCCATTGTTGACAACTATATGCCTTCATAAAAAATTTTCTTCCGCTTTGCTTCCTCTTCTTTAATTTCAGGAATACAGATTTCCTGCGTTTCAATTATCTTCAAGATATACTGCTGTGTTCATTTCGTTTTCTCTTTCTTTATTCAAAATCTGCATGCCTTAAAAACATCTCATCTGATGTCTGCCCCATTCTATCCATAAGTTCCATAATAATTCCGTCATATGTAAGGAACATCATCTGCTCAAATGCCGATCCCATTGGCTGTGTAGAAGTAATACTAATTCCTTTGTTTTTAAGTTTTGGTGACACCCCTGGTAACACCACTACTACTTTGGCCATCTTTGCGATTGTAGAATTTTCGTCCATTGTAATCACCGCAATCTCAACACCACCTTTTTGTGCTTTCTTCGCCAACGAGATTAGGCTTTCTGTTTCACCAGAACCCGAACCTATAATCAACAGGTCTCCCGGTGCCGAATGTGGAGTAGTAATTTCTCCTATATTACTAACCGAAAACCCAAGGTGCATTAGCCTATTCGTAAATGCACGAATCGCTACACCGCTTCTTCCTGCTCCTGCCGTAAAAATGTGATTAGCGTTTAAAATAGCTTCTATCATTTTGTTTAGCTGTTCATCATTCAAGTATGACTGATTATTTACCAGTTCAGATAGGATTTCGGAAACCCGACTTTTTACACTCACCTTATTCTTCCCTCCAATTATGAATGATTTCCGCCATCTCTTTTACCGCTCTAGTCGGGTTATCTGCATGTACAATACTTCCTCCCACTATGATAATCTCCGGATGGCACTCCAGATAAGAGCTTATTGTCTTTGCATTGATACCTCCCGCAACTGCAACTTTTACTCTCTTTACATATTTCTGTATCTCAATCAGATCATCCAGTGGCGTTCTTCCTTCTGCCTGCTGATCGACTCCCGTATGAACTGCAACGATATCCACTCCAAGCTCTTCCATTTTTTCAATACGAGACTTAACATCTTTCACACAGATCATATCAACCATTACTTTTTTGCCTGCATTCTTTGCTGTATGAACCACATCTGCAATCGTCCGATCATCCGTCACACCAAGAACCGTCACATAATCCGCTCCAGCCTTATAAGCAAGTTCTGCCTCATAACTACCTGCATCCATAATTTTCCCATCAAATAAAATTTCAAGTTTTGGATACCTTTTTCTGATTTCACGTACTGCACAAGATCCATACTCCATAATAAGTGGTGTGCCAATTTCAACGATATCCACATATCCTTCAACTTTTTCCAAAAGCTTCATGACATTTTCTAATGAAATATCATCTAAAGCAATCTGTAATTTTGTATTCATTGTCATTCTCCCTTCCAGTTCTTTTATTCACAACTAATTCCAACTTTATCATTTGTTTTAATTGTTGTAAATATGTTTTTATTGCGTTTTTTAATTTTTATAGTTGGTTTCTATTTCGTTTTACATTCTCATCATTGTTTTACCTTGTTTTTTCTTAAACATGTGATATGATTATGTTAGTATTTCAATTCATTGGAGTTTTATTATGGGAAGACAATTAACAGTCGAAAGAAGAAATGAAATTGCAACTCTCTTGCTTCGAGACGGCAATTTGAAAGTCAGCGATCTCGCAAAACAATTTGGTGTATCTACCGAAACAATTCGAAAGGATTTAATCTATCTAGATAAACAGGGAATTGCCCAAAAAAGTTATGGTGGTGCCATTGCAAGAAATGAACTAATTGAACGTCCTGTTGTAATGAAGGAACTGGAAAATATGGAAGTGAAGTCAGCTATTGCCGTAAGAGCATTAGAACTGATTCCACCAAATGGTGTGATCCTTTTGGATGCGGGAAGTACAAATTATGCATTGGCCAAGCAACTTACTCTCAGAAATGACCTGACGATATTTACCAATTCTATCATATGTCTCAACGTTCTTTCAGATTCTAATAATCAAATTTACGCATTTGGCGGAAAAGTACGTGGCAGTAGTAAGGGAATTGTCGGCGGCTGGGCAAATCAGATTCTCAATACAATTTCTATTGATATTGCTTTCTTAGGAAGTGATGGCTTTAAAAATCTTACCGGTCCTTCCACAGCTTCTTTTGAAGAAGCCGAATTCAAACAACATGTCCTGGCACGCAGTAATCAAGTCATTATATTAAGTGACAACAGCAAGTTTTTATCTAATAGTCTATTTCAGTTTTGTGAATGGAAAGACATCTATGCATTAATCACAGACAAATCTGAAGATGCTAAATTTATAGAACTTGCAGATAAACTCCAAAAGAGTACAAGAGTATTTTTGGTATAAACACTAATAAGATTATATACAAAAATTATTGTTATGACATTAATATAAGAGGAACCCTTGTATTTTCAAGGATTCCTCAATCTTAATCAAGATGCGGAGAAAGGGACTTGAACCCTCACAGGAAGTCTCAAACACTTGGAAAGGAGGGCTTTGCACATCGTCGAATACCTAATGTATTCAATTTTGTATTCAACTTTTATATCAGGGTATATTTACATTTACAGTTAGTAAAAAAAATATACATATTAGTATATGTGTTATATGTATATATCCGTGGTTTATAGAAATTACCGAACATTATATTTTATTTAAACAGGTAAAGGTTACATATTTATAGTTTTTAAAAGATACCATCAAAAACCTGAAATATAATACTAGAAAAATGTCCATAAATTCAGCCTTTCACCGAACTCATCCTCGAACTGATATTATAATGATGTATTTGCCCTAAAATGTTTTCTGAAATGGCAGCAGTCAAGATAATTATATAATAATAAAGTATTAAAATGCGAATTTCATCAGTAAAACTACTTACAATCTTTGATCACTGTCTGAATGAACATACTGTGCAATATCCTGAATCTCGCAATTTAAGATACGACACAAATCATTAATCGTAGTTGTTGTTAATGGTTTATTTTTTCTCAATTTATCCAAAGTCGAACTTGAAATATGGTGTGTATTAACCAATGTATAAGTTGACTCTTCTGATTTCTTTAATGTATTCCAAAACGGGCTATAATCAATCATAATACGCACTCCTATATTTAGGATAGTATGTGGTCTTTTAGTTGACTATAGTCGTTAAAGAGACTATAATGTAATTAAATATTTTACCAGAAAAGGAGAGTAGCTATGAAAATGGGAATCACTCTAGTGTTGTCGTTACTAATTATAATGACATTATCAACCGCTTGTACAAGCGAAGAAGACTCAAAAAACATTTATAAAGAATTAAAAGAAGAACTAAAAGCATCTACTGAATTAGAAAAGAGTTACTTTTCCCAATACTACGATATGGAAGCATTTTCGAATGCTAAGGCTAATGCACAAAAAGCAATAGATAATTCTGATTCAGAAAAATACTCAGATGTATATAAAGCGTTAAAAGAAGAAAACTCAAAACTTTCTTCCTTCATAGAGGATGAAGGCAAAAAGATTTATAATATCCCAACAGGAAATCCCAATAAGCCATTTCCATTTGCCATAAATCCTGAAGATATAATCCCACCCCTTCAAGCCAAACCGCTTATAAAACAAAATTCTAAACATCCAACATGGGTAATACTTTCGGAACCAGATACGACAGATGAAAATCCTTACGCCAATTTATTTATTAATGATTCATCCGGTGAATATGATTATACTATTCAAAATCTCGAAACAACTGAAATTAAAGTACAGGATGAAAACAAAAACCTCCAAACTGCTTTGGTAAATTCTCAAATTAGTTTCATATTACAGGAAAATTACTCAGCTGATGAAAACACAAATTTAAATGAACGTCCAGCATACCTTTTAGTTGATAAAGAGGAGCATATAATATTGGCTTTAAAGAGTTACGATGGTGAAGATTATTATGTTTTGTATCCATTATATGAATTATAATTAAAACATCATACCTTAATTGTTTATTTTAGAAAATATAATAAATCTAAAAATAATATTTAAAGGCAAGTGTCAAAAACGAATGTTTTTGGCACTTTTTATTTTCAAATGTAATTACATTATAAATTACGCATTGCAATGTTTCAAAAAACGTTTCATAATCTATTTACTTTTTGATACGTTTATGATACAATCCTTGTATCAAATAAAAAAAGGAGTTGTATCGTATGTTAATAGGATATGCCAGAGTATCAACAAACGACCAGAATTTAGATAGACAGATAGATGCATTAAAAAATTTTGGAGTATCCTCCGAATATATTTTCCAAGAAAAAATAACAGGTACTAAAAAAGAACGTCCTGAACTTGTGCGTATGTTTAATATTTTAAGAGAGGGAGACATTGTAATTATTACCGATTTAACACGAATATCACGCAGCACAAAAGATTTATTAGATATAGTAGAAAAAATCAAAGAAAAGGGTGCTTCTATCAAAAGTATAAAAGATACATGGCTTGATACCACATCAGATAATCCATATAATCAATTTTTACTAACTGTAATGAGTGGATTAAGTCAATTAGAACGCGATTTAATAAGCCAACGTACAAAAGAAGGTCTTGCCAGTGCTAAAGCTAGAGGCAGAAATGGTGGTCGCCCTTCAAAACAAAACGAAAAGGGGGATGTTGTCAAAGCATTAGCTAATAGCGGTATGCGAATTGCAGATATTGTAAAAGAAACAGGTTTATCTAGAAGTACCGTAAACAGAATATTAAAAAAATAACATCAAGAATTTTGAGGAGATTTTCATATCTCCTCTTTTTTTGTACTCGAACGCTCTGAGTAATTATTTCAGAAAAAAATAAAAGGAAAAGAGAACTATATATCGTAACCAATCAACTTATTTCAAACGAAAGGAACGATATATATGACAAGAACGTTCGAAAAAATCGGTTTAGACCGAATAGTGATTGCCGGATTCCGTATCCTCCGCATGAACTTTGAAAAACTAAGAAGCCATAAAAATGTTGAATTGGATGAGCAAGGAGACACTACTTACAAACTGGATGATAAACAATACTTCCGAAAATTAAAAATTATTGATAACTGTTTTTTCGGAACTCTACTTGCCGGAACCAAAAAAGGAAAGTCGGGGCAATTTGATTATGCTCATTTAGACATAACAATTGGTAACCCTAAAACAGGAAATCTACATAATCTATCTTTGACACAATACCGACATAAGATTATAGAAATTATTTCTTATCTGAATACAGAGTATGGAATTGTAACAGATCCTCATGATATCCGTATCCATCGTATGGAAATAAACTGTACTTTCAGGATCACAAATTCATTCCCACGCTACCACCGAGCATTAAGATTGTTGATGTACAATCTTCCCAACTCCTATCAAAAAATAACTCAAATTCTCAAAAAAAATACTGCTGAATACTCTTTAGATGCAGAAACTTTTTATCGTGGTAATCAATCGATGCAAATCAAAATATACGATAAAAAAAGACAACTTGAAGATGTATATAAATATTACTCCAATGATAATCTCATAAGAATTGAATTTGTGTTACTTACTCCGCAAAAAATACGCGAAGCTTTCGGTGATAATAAATTAAATCAACTAACAGAGGATGGTATTATACATTACTATTATAAACAGTTTGTAAGGCTGTTTGAAAAGCCATATAGGAAATGGCAAAAAAATAACCAGTTACTACTTATTAAACTAATCAAAAAACACAAAGCTTTAAATGCAACATATTGGCAAAGAAATATATTATCAGAATGTAGGAACCAAGAACAAAAGGCTCTTGTTCCGACATTGTTAGATATCAATAATCTTTTACAAGCTATAAAATCTTTAGAAAAGAATGGACACTATAAACGAGTAGAGAAAAGTCTATTGTCCAAATGCAAACCAGATGATATTTATTTACAGGGTGATTCCCAGAAAATAGAAGAAATCATAACAACTGTCACAAGAATATATGAAGAACAAACAGCTACAGAGGATACATTGCCTCAAACGCCATACTGTGGCGAGCCCCCCTAACCGCCATCTTACGATAAAACCTTAATTTCAAAGGAGTAGGATTAGAGAATCGTGTTTATTACTATCTCAAAATCTTCCTTGAATAACCATAGAAAATAACAAATAGGGAGGCACTTTCATATAGATAACTTAACATTATACGAACAGAAAACATTGTCTGAGGCTTTAGACAATGATATTATAAATTTAGACGATGTGCGAAGAAAAATAGAAATGAAAAAACGCACCGATATTTTAGCAGCTCACAAATATGCAATCACTTATGGAAAGGATGGTTATTGGAAAACATATGTCCCCGATTCAACTAAGAAAACGGGACGAAAATTACTCAAAAAGAATACAAAAGAAAAACTTGAGCAAGCCATTATATTACATTATAAAAAACAAACGGATACGGGTACTTTAACTCTGGAAACCTTATACCCGAAATGGCTAAAATACTATAGTTTACACACAAACTCCAGCTCAACCGTAAAACGAATCACTAGTGATTGGAATAAATATTATAAAAACGATAATCTTATTAAGCAGCCAATCAAATCACTTTCGAAAATAGTTTTGGATGAATGGATACATAATGTAATCAAACAATATGACATGAAAAAAACTTGTTATTATAATATGTCATTAATTCTAAGGCAAATGATGAAATATGCTTTAGAATGTCAGTACATCCTTACCAATCCATTTGAAGAAGTAAAGGTCAATTCTAAACTATTTTCAAAGAAGAAAAAAGCTTCAAGTGAAACTCAAGTCTACAATTTAGAGGAAGAGCTTTTGATAATCAAAGAAGCCTGGAGTGAATATCAAAGTAACCCTAGTGATACTACTCCTCTGGCTGTCATCCTACTATTTTATTTAGGGACAAGAGTTGGTGAACTAGTCGCCTTTAAAGATATAGACATTACACCCGATGGTATTAAAGTCCAGAGAATGGAAGAACGCTCTTTCACAGAAACCGACAGCATTACTTATCATCAATGCGGAAGAAATGTAGTTGAGCGGGCAAAATCTTCAGCCGGATGTCGAACAATCCCTTTGATTGAAGATGCAAGAATGCTTTTAAATCTCATATTAAAAATTAATCATGCAAAAGGTTATACTCATGATTTCTTCTTATTTACCAGAGATGGAAAACGTATTCCCGATACTGCTATTCGTTGGCGATTAGAAAAATACTGTAACCATATTGGCATCAAGTATAGAAGTCCTCATAAAGCTCGCAAAACCTATATTTCTAAATTAATTGCCGAAAATATAAATATTAACACTATCAGAGAAATTGTAGGACATGAAGACGAGCGGACTACATACAAAAATTATTGTTATGACATTAATCCAATCGACCAAACCAAAATACATTTAGAAAAAACTTTAAAAATTGATATGGATTATGGTTTCAAAAACAATGTTGTAAATTTTGAGAACAAAATTGATATTCAAAAAGTATTCAAAGGTATTCAAAATATTACCGCTTAATGAAAGAAAAAAAATAAGAGGAACCCTTGTATTTTCAAGGATTCCTCAATCTTAATCAAGATGCGGAGAAAGGGACTTGAACCCTC
>PPYF01602723.1_pt1 | contig 60696 bp, 54 predicted proteins | sample 1559871 | NCBI WGS metagenome assembly PPYF01 (sample SAMN08240021, study PRJNA423297) | Human gut metagenome, whole genome shotgun sequencing project. | reverse complement strand
GGTTGTCCTTATGACAATGCTTGTATAGAATCTTTCCATTCTTCAATAAAGAAGGAAGAAATCTATAGAAATACATATCACACCTTCGAAGAAGCCAATATAGCTATATTTAAATATATTGAAGGTTGGTATAACAGAAAAAGGATACACACTTCTATTAATTGCATGACACCAGAACAATGTGAATTATTAGCTAGAAGTGCAGCATAAAAAAGTTTGACTTTTTGTGTCTAAAATATTGACATAAGACCAACCTACTCTAGACATTGATTGTATCATCTTATTTTTTTGAATTTTTTTTGAAATAATTTATGAGTATATTGGAAACCTCTATCACTATGAACTAACGGTTTAGCTCCAGGATTAGACTCTATTGCCAAATCTAATGTATCAAATACAAGTTTATTATTACGGTTACTAAGAATATATGAAACTATTGTTCTATCATATAAATCAATAATCGTACTTAAATAAAGCTTTTTATTAGAAGCAGGAATTTTAAATTCGGTAACATCAGTTGCCCATTTTTCATTTGGTTTTGTTGCTAAAAATTCACGATGTAATACATTTTCAGCAATTGCTTTAGATGTCGACCCTTTATACTTTTTCCTTTTTGCTCTAATTAAAGCTTTGATTCCTAATAAATTCATTATTCTTTGTACTCGGCCTTTGCTAAAAGAAGTTCCTTTATCTCGATTAATCCAATTTGTCATTCTACGGTACCCTAAGATATGATTATACTTATCATCATATTCTTTAATCCAAATTGCTAATTGCTTATTTTCAACTTCTTCTTTTGTTTCTTTTCTATGAAGCCATTTATAATAACCGGCTCTAGAGACTTCAAGTTGTTTACACATCCAAATTATATCCCAATCCTTTTCGTCTTTAAAAAATTTAATTGCTAGATATTTAGGCTCTAATTTTCCTCTGGCTAATATCGCCTCCCTTCGATTTCCTGTACTTTTTTTAACAATTCTATCACCATATCTTTTTCTTCTAGCTGACGCTTAAGACGATTGTTATCTCTACGCAACCTTTCAAGCTCATCAACCTCATCATCTTTCTTATGATGACCACGTTTATCAATTAGTCCAGCATCGCCGTTAGAATCATATTTCTTTACCCATGTATAAACTTGATTATAAGAAACTTTATACTTATCAGCAGCTTCCTTATAATTTCTTTCATTATTAATGCAGTATTTAACAATTTCTACACGTTCTTCTTTACTTGTTTTTCTTCCTTTAGCCATATAGACCTCCCACTTTGATTTATAATCTTTAAGTTCTATATTGCTATTATACTTTTTAATCCATCTTCCTAAAATACTAGGACTTAAAATTTCATATTTAAAACAAATGTCTTGTTTACTGCCTTCTCCTCTTAAATAAGATTCTACTGCTTCAATTTTCAATCTAGAAGAGTATGATTTATTATGAGGCTTATCATAAAAACTCATTTCTCCTAATTCTTGATATTTTCTTGCCCAAATACGTACTATATTTCCTTTATTACTGTTGTATCTTATTCCTAGCTCACTACATATTTCTTTAGTACTTTTTCTACCTGAAAGATAATCTTTAGCTGCTTGAATTTTATCTTCTGGTAAGTACTTAAATTTTCTACCCATAAAAAATACCTCCAAAGTAGATTTTGGTTATTTACCGTGTCTACTTTAGAGGTATCATATCATCATGTCACAACTATTATTTCATTTATTCCTATTTCTCTAATAAATTTTATTTGCCTTTCAATTATACTTTCATTATTTATTTTAATTAATGGCTTGGGGGCGTATTTAATGTTAATGGTCTCAATCTACTCCCCATTCCTGCTGCCAAAATTATATCCCTCATCTTATTTTCCCTTACTTTCTCTCTTAAAAAATATTATTCTTTTTTATTAATATCTATAACTGTAAATATTGAACCAATTATAATTAAAACACAAGAAATTACTGACTTTATATTTATCTTATGTCCTAATAACACTATTTCCATAAGCACTGACCATGCTGCATAACTTATATTTAGTGCCATTGCCCTAGTAACTCCAATCCTATTAATTGCCTTATAATAAAATATATATGAAGAGGTTCCTAATAATGATATTAAAAATATATAACTGTTAATTGAAGTACTTATTATTTCCAATGTAACCCTCAATTCATTAATTATTGGAATTATAAAAATTCCATATGTTACTGCTGATATAAATTGTCTAATTTGTAATGATTCTTCAGGTAAAATATCATTATCTTTCATTCCATAAGCACAAATAACAGCTTCTAATGCCCAGCTAATTACACATGATATAGCAAAAATTAATCCTAGTATAGAACTAGTTTCTTCATTACCTTTAGAATATCCTAAAATTATTATTCCAATAATGCTAATTAGCAATCCAATTAAAGATGTCTTATTTATTTTTTCATTTAAAAATATATTTGAAAATAATGCTCCAATAGCTGGATATATTGCAGAAATCATTGCAGTATATGAAGCTCCTACAAAATTAATTGACAAAAGATATGATGTCATCCCAATTGGCCCCCCTAATATTGAAGCCAACATTATTATTTTTCCATTCTTAGTTTTTAATATTTTAATAACTTTAGATAATTTTTTTTTAATTATCATATATAATGTCATCCATAAAGATGAAAACATATCATGTAAAAAGGCACTAATAAAAGGAGCTAAAAATATTATTTTATTTGTTTTTGTAAAGTATTCTGATGTTATTATAATACCCATTAAAACAGTATCCATAGCCCATAATATACCAGATAATAAACCATATATCATATTATTACACCATTAATTCAAATACTTTTTTCAAATTTTCTTTAGCCCTATTATATCTATTTATTCCATACTGTCCAAAATAATCACCATTAGCTTCCTTTATAGTAATCCATATACTCCATAGAAAATCTTGATATATTTTATTAATCAAAATTCTTTTAGTATACTTATCTTCTACATTTCCTTTAAAATAAGTTTTTAAAAATAACTCTTCCTCATTTTCTGTAAAATTATTTTCCAAACAATATGCTGCTAAATCCCACATTGGATCATTCATTCCTGCATATTCCCAATCTATTAAATACATTTTATTTTCCCTATTTTTAATAAAATTTTCTGATACTGTATCATTATGACAAGGAACTAATTTTATATCATCTATAATATCTTTTAATAAATATACTCTTTCTTTTATGTTGTAATAATCTTTGAAAAATAGTGCATTTTTCTGTTTTGATAATTTTTCATATAATTCAATTTTTGAATATATATCAAATATATTTTTCATTTTTTCTTTTGATATATGAAGCTTTCTTAATATAGAGCATCCCATTTCAATATTCTCTATTTTTTTAGATGAATTAAGATTTAATGCTTCTGAATTTTCTATAAATTTAGAAATTTTTACTCTAGTACCTTTATTAAAATAAATTAAACCAGAATCTAATCCTATCTTATTAGCATAAATAATATTATTATATTCTTCTTTTCTATTTATCATATCCCCTGTTCCAGATGTTGGTATTCTTAATGCATACCACGTATCTTTAATAAAAACTTTAAAATTTCTATTAGTCATCCCTACCATAGATACAATTTTCTTTATTTCTTCTTTATTTATATTTAGTGAATTGCACACTATTTCATTTATATATTTTTTATCTAAATATTTCATTAAAAACCTCAAGAATTAGTTTATATTATTATATATTTAATGCTGAAATTAATTATATCAAAAATGAGATTAAATATAAATAGAGAGATTACTATATCTTAAAAATAACTTAGATAAAAACTTATCTAATTATTACCCTTTATTGGCTAGGTAAAGATATATTATCTCTCTATAAAAAATGTTTGGATATTACATTATTAAACTATTCCTTGTGCCATCATCGCATCTGCAACCTTTATAAAACCTGCTATATTGGCACCAGCTAATATATTTCCTTCACAGCCATATTCTTTAGCTGCTTCTGCGGAGTTTTTATAAATATTGGTCATTATATCTTTTAATTTTGCATCTACTTCTTCAAATGTCCATGATAATCTCATGCTGTTTTGTGACATTTCAAGAGCAGAACAAGCAACTCCACCAGCATTAGCAGCCTTAGCTGGTCCAAACAGTACACCTGCATTTTGTAATTCCTCTATAGCATCTAATGTTGTAGGCATATTAGCACCTTCTGAAACAACTTTTGTCCCATTAGCAATTAATACCTTAGCTGATTCTAAATCTATTTCACCTTGTGTAGCACATGGAAGAGCAACATCACATTTAATATGCCATATACCTCTACATCCTTCATGATACTCAGCAGTAGGTACATAATCTAAATATTCCTTTATTCTTCCTCTCTTAACTTCCTTTATTTCCTTTACAGCATCTAAATTAACTCCATTTTCATCATAGATATATCCATTAGAATCACTAATGGCAACAACTTTAGCTCCTAGTTCTGTAGCTTTTTCAGTGGCATATATAGCTACATTTCCTGAGCCAGAAATTACAACTTTCTTACCTGAAAAAGAAATATTGTTAGCATTCATCATTTCTTCTGTAAAATACACTAATCCATATCCTGTAGCTTCTGTTCTAGTAAGGCTACCACCATAATTTAAGCCCTTACCTGTCAAAACGCCCATATGACTTGCATTTCTTAGCTTTTTATAATATCCATAAAGATAACCAATTTCTCTTCCACCAACTCCAATATCACCAGCTGGAATATCAGTATCAGGTCCTATATGTTTATAAAGCTCTGCCATAAAACTTTGACAAAATCTCATAACTTCGCCATTTGATTTACCTTTAGGATCAAAATCCGATCCACCTTTTCCTCCACCTATTGGAAGTCCTGTTAAGGAGTTTTTAAATATCTGTTCAAAACCTAAAAATTTAATAATACTTGCATTAACAGTTGGATGTAATCTTAAGCCACCTTTATATGGTCCAATAGCACTATTAAATTGCACTCTATATCCTCTATTTACTTGTACTTTCCCTTGATCATCTACCCATGGAACTCTAAAAAATATTTGTCTCTCTGGTTCAACTACCCTTTCTAGAATACCAGCTTCAATATATTCTGGATGTGCATCTAATACTGGTGCAATTGAAGTTAATACTTCCTTAACAGCATCATTAAATTCCTTTTCACCGCTATTTATTCTCTCTACTTGTAAAAGTACGTCATTTACATATTCAATTCCTCTCACCTTTATAAGCCCCCTTAAAATTTTTTCACTTTATATTATACCCCTTTTCAAAGCAAAAAAGTAATGTTTTGTAAAATTTTTAATATTTTATAAAATCTCTCTTTACTTTTTTATTATTTTATTTCTTTTATTAAACTAAATATATTTTCGCAAGATTTACTTTTATCAAAAGCAATACATGCTTTTTTCATTGTTTCTAATTTTTCATCATTAGTTAATAAAACTTCAATGGTGTTTCTTATGCTTTTATCGTTACTGCTTAATCTTACAGCCATATTATTCTTAATAAGAAAATCTGCATTTTCTTCCTCTTGGCCTGGTATTGCATCAAAGATTACCAAAGGTATATTACAAGCTAATGCTTCAGTTACTGTAAGACCTCCAGGTTTAGTGATTATCATATCGGCACACTTCATATACTTAACAATTTCCTCTGTAAAGTATATAAGCTTTACATCCTTTTCACTTAAAGCAACCTTTTCTTGAAACTTTTCATAAAGCTTTTTATTTCTACCTGTAACTATAATTAATTCAAAATCATAGTCAATATCTATAATATCTTCATAAATTCCAAGTATATTTTTTACACCAAAACTTCCTGCCATCATAAGAACAACTTTCTTATGATGATTTAAATTTACATCATTCATATAAATGCTATTCTTTTTATCATCATAGAAATCATTTTCTATAGGGATACCAAAAGAATGTATCTTATCTTTACCTACACCGGATTTTATCATTTCCTTCATCATATCATCATTAGATACTATATATTCATTTACATTATCTCTTATCCAAGCATTATGTGGACCATAATCTGTCATAATACATATCAAAGGTACATTTATCTTTTTTTTATCTTTTAAATATGCAATCATTTCCGTAGAAAAAGGATGAGTCGTAAGTATTATTTGTGGTTTAAATTCCTCAATAAGAGGAATTAACTTTTTGGCAAATATACTATTCATCCTATTAACATAATTATTCATCATAGGTTTATCATTGCTTAATTTATATAGCTTTCCATATAATTTAGGAGTTTTCTTTGCTAGATATAAATATCCATTTGTTACTGTCTTATCAAGTAACGGATTAATATACTTAAAAGTATCCACTACATTTACGTTGATGGCATTATCTTTTTCCTTAAAATAACTTTTCAAAGCATTTGAAGCCCTTATGTGGCCACCACCGGTAGATGCAGTCAGTATGAGCACATTCATTTTATTCCTCCATAACTATTTCTATAGTTTCTTACTCTATCTATTCATTTCCTTAATAATATTTTCTATAAAAGATATATTTTTTCCTTTGATGTATAGATATATAGGTATATTAGTTATTATGCCCATAATGCTTCCACATATAATATCCATCATTGTATCTATAAGGCTATTATTTTGTGAATGAAATCCAAAAAGCATATCAGTGGAAAATTCCCATATCTCCCATACTCCTGCAGCTGCAATTGAAAATAAAATTGAAAATATAACTGCAAAATAAGTATTAAAATCACCTTTAATTTTTCCATTATTTAAATGTAAGAATAATATAAACCCTATGATAGCAATTATTATACCTGATAATAAGTGTAATAATTTATCATAAATAGGCACTATTCTATATAAATCCCATACATTACCTAGATATATGGCACAAATAGTAAATGATAGTATTACATAAAAACTTATTTCAGATTTCTTTAAAAATGTTATTTTACATACAAAATAAGCCATCCATGCTGTAACTGCAGATAAACCTATTCTAAACAACTCATCATAATCTTTAATCGCATACTTATATACAAATGTTATAATTAATACCACCATATAAATAAGATTAACTAAAAATGGTTTATTTTTTTTAATGGTCATTTAAAATTCTCTCCTTCACCTAATAATAATGCTATTAATGCTCCAATAATAAGCCCACCAAAGTGAGCTGCATTATCAATGTTGCTAGTACTTATACCTATTACTACATTTACAAATATAACTTGTAAAATATTCATCATATATGCTTTTCCTATTTGTTTTCTATGCTTTATACCAAATATAAGTATTGCACCAAGCAATCCAAATATAGCTCCTGAAGCTCCTACTGAAACTGATTGTGGTCCAAAAATATAACTAAATATACTTGCTGCAATAGCTGATAATAAATATATTGTTAAATACTTTATTTTTCCATAAACATACTGAATTTCTGGTCCTAATATTTTTAAAGCATACATATTAAAAAATATATGAACTAATCCTCCATGAAGAAATGCACAAGTTATTAATCTCCAAACCTGCCCTTTATCAATAAGTGAATTTACTTTTGCTCCCATGATTATTAAAGTATCTATATCTATATTAAATATATTTTTTGAAATCCAGGCAGATATTAAAAATACTAACAAATTAATCGCTATTAATATGTTAGTCAACATCATATGTTTATTTCTTTTATTATTTCTGTTTTTTGTAATATTCATTTCATTAATGATAGGAATAAGTAGTTTACAACTACTACTGCTGTAAACTACTTTCTTATCTCTTAATGAATAAATAAGCATATTATCATGTTCATAATAATTATAAGAACCATCTGTGGTTACAATTTCATTTATGACAAAATTTTTATTGCTAAAAGATTTAAGATATCTATATGCCTCATCATAAAGTGAAACATTATATGAATTTTCTACTATCACTATAGCGTAAAGTACCTTTTCATTTTCTAAAATTGCTATCCACTGTTCTTTTTTAAGGCTTTCACTATAAAAACTTCTAATATAAAAACCTGATTTGCTTACTAAAGTATTAAAAAACTTTTTTTCAAATTTATCCATTACTATATTTCTTTCTCTAACATCTCTAATAATTCATTAAATCTATCAATAGTTGCTTGTAGTGGCATAGATGTAGTCATATCCACACCAGCTTTCTTTAATATCTCTATTGGATAATCACTTCCACCACTCTTTAAAAATCCTACATACTTTTCTACAGCATTTTCTTTTCCATCTAAGATATTCTTAGCAAAAGCTGATGCTGCTGCATATCCTGTTGCATATTGATATACATAAAAATCGCTGAAAAAGTGAGGAATCCTTGACCATTCAACATCTATATCTTCATCAACTATCATATCTTCACCAAAATATTTAACATTTAACTCATGCCATTTTTCATTATAATCTTTAGCTGTTAAAGCCATTCCTTGCTCAAAGCTTTCATGAGTCCAAAGTTCAAATTCAGCAAACATCATTTGTCTAAATACAGTAGTTCTGATTTGCTCTAACTCTTGATTAATTAAATATAATCTTCTCTTTTTATCCTTTTCAGTATTTATTAAATGATGGATTAAAAGAGCTTCATTGGTAGTTGATGCTACTTCTGCACAGAATAAAGTATATCCTGCATAATAATAGCTTTGCTCTTTTCTTGAGTAATATGAATGTATTGAATGACCCATTTCATGAGCTAATGTTGATACATCACCTAATTGATAATTATAATTTAAAAGTACATATGGTTTAGTATCATATCCACCCCATGAATATGCTCCACCTCTTTTACCCTTATTCATATATTTATCTACCCAACCATCCTTAATTCCTTGAGTAAATATATCTAAATATTCTTTTCCTAAAGGTGCAAGCCCTTCAACAATCATTTCTACACCTTTATCAAACTCTATATGTTCCTTATCAAGCTCAATCACAGAAACATATAAATCATACATATGCATTTCATCTAAACCTAATAATCTCTTCTTTAATGAAACATATCTATGAAGACTTGATAAATTCTCATCTATTGTCTTAATAGCATTAGTATATACTTCAACTGGTATATCATTTGGTTTTAATGATGCCTCTAAAGCGCTATTATAATTTCTTATTTTAGCTCCAAAATTGAAAGTCTTGATAGAACTTGATAAAGTGGTTGCTAAAGTATTTTCAAATGCCTTATATTCTTTAAATAGTCCTTCAAATGCAGCTTTTCTAACAGCTCTATCCTTTGATCTTATAAATGAAGAATAGTTTCCTTCTGTTAATTCCACAGTGTGCCCTTCTTCATCTTTAATATCACCAAATTTCATATCTGCATTGGTCATTATATTATGAATAGAAGATGCTGAATCAAGACAATCTGATGCTGCTGCTAACAATTCTTCTTCCTTTTCACTTAAAACATGTGGTTTTTCTTTTAAAATATTTTCCAATAAGAATTTATATTCTTTTAAGCCATCTAATCTTTCTATTTCTTTTTCAACAAATCCATCTTCCAATGAAAGAATTTCTGGTACAAAGTAAGCTGAATATGTAGCATACTCTGCCATATAGGCATCTATTCTATTCATCATGCTTTGATACTTAGTATTGGCCGTATCTTCATCACTTCTTAAATGTGCATATACATAAATCTTTTCTGCTTTTCTAGATATTTTTTCATTTACTTCAAAGTATTCTAATAGCTTTTCTCCAGAACCAAGCTTTCCTTGAAATTCTTTTAATTTAGGTGCTTCTGTTTTAAGCTCTTCAAATTCCTTTTCCCATACTTCATCATTGCTGTATATTTCATTTACAAGCCATTTATCTTCTTCTCTTATTTCCTCTCTTTTCTTTAAAACCTTATCGTCCATAGCCATATCGCTACAATCTATACTGTAGCACTCCTTTCTTATTTATACTCTTCTTCTTTTCCCTCAATATCCTTAAATACCTTTTCCATTGATTCTTCAACTAATTCTATACAAAGATCTAATTTTTCTTTTAAATAATCATAATCATCCTTATATTCAAACTTTACTAAAAATGTTGGATTATATTCATCTTCTATATCCTCTATATCTAACCCTTCACCTTTAAATAATTCATAATCAAATAAATCATAAATAGCAGAATATTGCCATTCTTCTACATCCTCTTTTGTATCAAATATGAAGTAAACTGTATCACCTTTTACATAGAAGTTTTTTACAAATTCAGCACCTTCTGAAACTTGAAAACTTCCAACCTCCTTCGATACAAATCCTGTTTCATTATCTCTTTCCATTAATATTAAACTTGAATAATCCATTGCATTTCTCCTATTTCTCTCTTGTAAAATTTTCATATATTTTTATTATAATATTAGCTTAAAAGTTTATCAAATTTTCTTACTGTTTCAAAACAATGATAATTCATTCCTTCTTTTGAGTGATTATTAATGAAATCTTTTACTTCTACAGTAAAGTTTTCTGACTCATCTAATTCTATATCCACAGTATCATCTTCATTAAAAGTAAGACTTGTTACTTCTCCATGAGAAATTTCTTCATCTTCATAATAAAAAGTTACTCCTGCATCCACTAGTGTTTCATAAATGTCCATTAACTCTTCTATTTTATCGCTTCTCATTTGTTAATCTCTCCTTATATTATTCCTTTTAAAAATGTTATATAAAATGTAGTACCTTTATTAAGCTGGCTTTCCACTGTAATAGTGCCGTTATGTGCCTCTATTATTTTACGGCTTAATGACAAGCCAATACCTATACTGGTAGGATTCAATGAATTTTCTCCTTTATAAAATCTATTAAAGATTTTTCTAAGTTCATCCTTTTTTATGCCTTCTCCATTATCCTTTATTGAAATTCCTATAGATAAAGGTGTTTCTTCTAATTTTATATCTATAATACCATTATTTTCTGTATGTTCAATAGCATTTTTTATAATATTACTAATAGCCTCTTCCATCCATTTTTTATCATGAAGATAATATCCTTGGCTATGACAATTTAAAATTATTTTTTGACTTTTTTCTTCTGCTTTTAACCTTAGAGGTCCTATGACATTAACTATAGTTTCTTTTAATGGTATTGTATCTTTATTATATTTCACAACATTACTTTCTATTCTGGCATATTTTAATAAGGTTGTTATAAGCCATTCCATTCTATCTAATTGCTTTGAAGTAAATTCTATAAACATATTTTTATCTTCTACAGACATACTTTCATGATTTTTTAAAATATCATTATAAGATATAAGTGCCGCAAGAGGTGTCTTTAATTGATGTGATATATCGCTTATTATATCTTTTAAAATTCACTTTATTCTTTAAAATCCTTATTCTATATCTAATAAAAACGTATCCTCTAACTCACACATAAATTTCATATATGTTAACATAAACTTAAGCCATGCATCATATTTACCAACTTTTAATGAATCTTCTATTGCATCATAGTAAAAGCCTTTATCTTGGTTTCTAATAATTATTCTTGGATAACTCTTAGCAGTTAAAAGACCATTCATAATAAGCCTTGATAACCTACCATTACCATCCATGAATGGATGTACTCTTACAAAATCTAACTTAAATTTAAAAATATCTATTAACTCTTTATCACTATTATTAAATCTATCTATAGCTTCATTTAACTGCTCTTTAACCTTTTCTGCTAGCGGTGGATTAATTAGGCTATTTGAAATATATACCTGACTACTTCTAATTTTTCCTTCCCATTCACTATTTTCTAATGTATTAAATGTTATATCTTTATGAATTCTACAGATAAGTTCTAAACTTAAATCATTATTTATAGAAAAATTATCTCTTATAGCCCTATTTAATTGTATTACTTCAGTTTGTGATCTTAAATCAGCATCTTGAGCAATTCCTTCAAGTACAGCTTTTGTTTGACCCTTTGTTAAGGTATTACCTTCTATTTTATTAGATGTATATACCTCTAAATATGCAATTCTATCATTAAATGGCCTATATCTGTATGTTTCTATAATCTTAATCATTTCATCTTGCGAAAGCCTACAATTTTTCACATTATAACTTTTAAATTTTACTTTTTTAAAATTAGTAAAAAACTGAACATCTCTAGCTTTAAAATCATCTGACATCTTACTAACCTCCCTATCATAATATTATTTCTTCTATACAATTTCGAATATATTTAGGAAAATAATTTGTAAGTTCGGCATGACTATTATATTTCATCACATCAAACTCACAATCATAATTTAATTTATTAAGCTCATTAACCAAGGGCTTTAAATCACTTTCATAAGTTTCCTCTTCACTGGAATAATGTAAGAATATCTTAGTATTATTCTTAGTGCTTTCTTCTAATTTTTTCTCCATAAGCACATTTAAATACTCTATGGATTCTTCACATGTATTTCCCATAATATATTCTAAAATTTCTTTATGGCCTGGTAAATTTAAATAATTACCTAACATATATTGAGGCGCCCCTGCAATAACATAAGTGTTCTTTCTATCTAAAGCAAAATATAATGCTCCATAAGCACCTTTGCTTGAACCTATATAAACTTCTTTTTTAGGCTTTATCTTATTGCAAATGCTGTTTATCAAACCTTGTACATCTTCTGCAATCTTAAAATCCTTATCTTTTCCTAAATAATATGCCCCTCGTCCATCAAAGCCAAAATCATCTAAGATAAAAAGCTTATTAACATCATAATTTTCAACTGTTCTCATATAGTTATATCTAGCATTTTGTCCTTTAGCTGTGCATGAAGTAAAAAGAACTAATAAAACTTCTGAATTTTTATTTTCTTCTAATATATATTTAACCTTATATTTTTTGCCTTGATAGATTTTCTGTTTCCTTACCATTTTATATTTTGTCTTTAACAAATCTATTGCCTTACTTATCTTCCTCATTTTTACCTCTTAGCTACTTATATTTAATTTCTAATTTTTTTAAACTCCATGAATTTATTCCATAACTCTTAATTAACCTAAGTATTTATAATCTATTAGCTTTATAAACCTACTTTCTTCTCCTCTTCTTCCATAAGCTCCTTCAAGACTGCATGTCATATAAAGCCTTTTCTTTGCTCTAGTGATAGCAACATAAAAAGTCCTTTTTTCTTCATCAATATTATTTGCTTTCACTGACATATATGAAGGGAAAGTATTTTCCTTTAGTCCTGCTAAAAATACCGTATCATATTCTAGTCCCTTTGACTGATGCACTGTAATTATAGGTATCTTAGTAAATTTGCTTCTATTTATAATAAGTGCTTCTAAATCGCCATTAGATAATGCAGTGATCTTAATTATTTCCATAAGAGCATCCCTATTGCTCTTTTCTTCTTCATCTAACTCCTTTAAAAGCATATAAAAATCCCTCAGACGCTCTATTTTTTCACGTCCCTCTTCTCCTGGATATAAGGTCTTTATACTAAACCCATTAATAACTTCAGCCACAATATCACATGGTCTTAAAGATTCAGCCTTAATAAATAAAGCATTTAACTTATTTCTTATAGCTGTAAAAGCCTTCATATGCTTTGACATATGAGCAATTCTCTCTAGTGATGTAGGTTTTATCTTATTTTTTATTGCCATCACTAAAAGTTCTTTTGTGGCTAAAATATCATCCATAGCATCATGGCTTGGTTTGTTAACAGTTTCAAAAATCCTGCTTAATGTATCTAATTTATGATTAGGTAAATTGGAATAAAATCTCTTATAAATATCTAAGGTATCAAAAAAGCCTTTAAATTTTACTTTTCCTAAATTTAATCTACTTAATTCACTAGTTAATATATTTATATCAAATTGTACATTATGCCCTACAATTATTGCATCCTTTGAAAATTCTATAAACTCTTTTAATACAACTTCTTTATCTTCACCATTTTCCATTAAGAATTTATCACTAAAGCCATGAATATGCTCCGATGATTTTACTGACTTCTTATTCTTTAAGAACTTTTCAAATTTTTCTGTAACCTCACCATATTTATTTATCTTTATGGCTGCTATTTGAATTATTTCATCTTCAGTAACATCAACACCAGTGCTTTCCACATCAAAGACAATAATATTATTATTTTCAAATTCATTGATTAAAAGCCCGTATTTCTCACCAAATAAAACAGTATTTTCATCAATATAATCACAAAGGCTTATGCCTATTGATTTATACTCATCAGATTCTATAGCCTCAAAAGCCTTATCTCCTACACCAGTAGGTAGTCTTTTTACAATTCTTTTTAAACTAATTGCATCATTCTTATTGCCAATAAGCTTTAAAAAAGCAATAATATCTTTTATTTCCTGCCTTCTAAAGAATCTAAACTGATCCACTAAGGCAAAAGAAAAATCTGCTCCTTCTCTAGATAATATATTCTCAATGTTTCTGCTAAGCTCAACATTATATCTATTATCTCTTGTTAGTACTGCTATCTTATTTAAATCTTCACCTTTAGCTTGTAGCCTTCTTATTTCATCCACAATGAATCTTGCTTCTTCCATGGAGCTATTTAAAGCTTTATATTTAATCTTTTCACCTTCAGCTTCCGTAAAAGCCTTTATTTCTTCTTTATATATTTCATTTACTTCATTTTCAAAGGCATTTTTTAAATATGATAAAGATGCCTCTGTAAGATTCTTAGTTGCCCTATAATTTTTTACAAAGATAATTTCCTTTGGTTTATATTTGTTTTTAAACTTGTCAAATATCTTATCAGGTTCTGACCCTCTCCATTTATATATGGTTTGAAAAATATCTCCACAAATTAAAATATTGTTATTGGCAAATATCTTTTCTATTATTGAATATTCCAATAAACTAGTATCTTGTACTTCATCGATATTTATATATTTATATTTGATTTTTAATGCCTCTATCAACTGTTCATCTTTAAATAGCTCTTTTACACTAACAATTATATCGGCAAAATCAACAGCATGATTATTACGTAAAGTCCCATTATAACTATTAATAAGTATATGACCTTTTTCCTTAAGAAATTTTTTTAAATTTAAATTTATATTACCTCTATCTGAACATAAACTATTTATTTTCTCTTCATTTTCTTTAAAAGATAACTTTACTACTTCTTCATAATCTTTTTTTTCATCTTCTGAATAAATATCTCTTCTTGCTCTTTCTAACTTTATAAAATCTAAAAATCTTTGAATTAATGGAATAGGAAAGTTAAAATAATTACATGTCTTTATTATTTCTATACAATCATCTTCATCAAAAACCACAAAATCAGTAAATATATCTGTCCTCTTTTTAGCTTGTTGCTTAATAATATCAAAACAAAAACTATGGAAAGTGCTTACCTTAACCTTATTTCCTTCAGCACCAACAATCTGCTCCACTCTTTCCTTCATTTCCTTACAAGCCTTATTTGTGAAGGTAATACATAATATTTCATCACCAGGCGCCTTCTTAGTTTCTATTATATTAGCAACTCTTCTTGCTAAAGTTTCAGTCTTACCTGTTCCTGCAGAAGCTAAAAGCATAATATTTTCATTTAATTCATTAATAACTGTAAGTTGCTCTCTATTTAGTGCCACAAAAACACCTCCAAAAAAAATATATACTACATTTAATTATATCTAAAATTAAATAAACTACAGATAAAATTATAAAAAATATTACTGGAAGTGTTATTTTCCAGTAATATTTTTCTATAATCCATTAACATAATTAATGCTCCTATTGTTAATAGTCCTATAGTGTTTTTGTTACAATTTTGTGTCAATAAAAGAAAAATTTTATTATTTCTTTATTTAAAAGAATATCATTTTTATTGCAAATAAAATAAGTATTATTCCTCCAAAAAAATCTGCATATTTAGTAACAAAACTTATCCTTCTTATAAAACGACAAAAATAAAATCCTGCAGTGCATATAATAAGAGTTATGATTCCTACAAAAATAGAATCAAGAAAAATTATTTCGTAAGATATTGTAGTTCCTATTGTAGTAAATCCTACTACCAAGGCATCTATACTTACTGAGACACCTAAAATTAAATACATAATATTTTTTAAAACCAAATCTTCATTTTCATTTTTTTCAAAGCCCTCTCTTATCATCATTACCCCTACTATACCTATGGCTATTCCTCCAATAATATTGGGAATTGCAGTAATATATTTTTCAAATAAAAAGCCCATAATAGCGCCACTAAAGAAAAATAAAAATTGAAATAATGCAAAAGATATAATGAAACCTATTTTTTTGCTTCTATTTACATGTTTATTTAATCCAATACTTATAGTTATACCAAATGCATCCATAGCCAAAGCTACTCCAACTATAAGAATATCTTTAATATTCATATGCACACTCCTAAATTATACTTATATAACATTGTATTATCTAATATTTTTACATATGTTACTTGGATACATATTTTCATTTTACTTTTACTTTTTTACATTATATTGTATTTTATTATAAAAATAATACTTTTATTTATCTATTTTTTGTTGTATAGTATATATTGTATTACGAATTAACTTTAAATAGTATAGCATATATAGAAAAGGAGTGTATTTTAATGACAAATTGTATCATAGCACAATCAGGTGGTCCGACTTCTGTAATAAACTCAAGCGTAGTAGGACTTTATAATGCAAACAAAGAGTTAAAAGCATACAATAAGGTTTTTGCAGGCTTAAATGGAATTGAAGGTATTTTAAACGGTAATATAATTGACTTAACTTCTTATAGTGATGAAGAAATTAATAAATTTAGATTTACTCCATCTTCTGGCTTAGGTTCATGTAGATATAAAATGAAAGATTTAGATGAATCAACTGAAGAATATGACAAGTTATTGGACATACTAAAGGCTAATGATATAAAAGCGTTTTTCTATGTAGGTGGCAATGACTCTATGGATACCACTGCCAAACTTAGTAGATATGCAAAAGAAACTGGCATAGATATTACATTTATAGGTATTCCTAAAACTATAGATAATGATTTAATGTATACAGATCACACTCCTGGTTTTGGAAGTGCTGCACAATTTATTGCAAATTCAGTTTTAGAAACATATTTAGATTCTTCTGTATATACTAACAATGGTATATTCATATTAGAAACCATGGGAAGAGATACTGGCTGGTTAGCTGCTGCTGGAGCATTAGCACAAATGAATGGCAAGTCAGTTGCAGATTTTATTTATCTTCCAGAAAGAGCTTTTGATATTGAAATATTTTTAAAAGATGTTACAGATAAATTTAAAGAACAAAACCAAGTATACATAGTTGTTTCTGAAGGTATCAAAGATAAAAAAGGAAAATTCATTTCTGAAATTCAAGCAGATGCCAATGATAAATTTGGGCATGCTCAATTAGGTGGCGTAGGTAATTACTTAAAGAAGCTTATTATAAATGCAGGCATAACAAAAAGAGTAAAGTCTTTAGAGCTTGGCGTACTGCAAAGATGTGCAATGCATTGTTCTTCAGAAATAGATTTAAAGGAAGCTTATGAGGCTGGATATGAAGCATTAAAATATTCACTTACTGGAAAGTGTGGATACATGGTTACAATTGAAAGAACTTCTAATGAACCCTATGAAACTTCTTATTCACTTATTGAAGCTGATAAAGTTGCTAATAATATTAAATACTTTCCAACTGACTGGATTAATGATAAGGGAAATCATATAGAACCACAAGCTCTTAAATATTTACTACCACTAATTTCTCCTCTTCCAGAGTTCAAGGTATTTAATAAATAATATAAACAAAAGGCTCTAGTTTAATTACTGGAGCCTTTTATTTACTTATTTCTATAAAATAGTATCTTCAGATTTTCTATAGCCCTCTCTGCTTCTATTAGAACAGCAATTGTTGTTTCCTAAACATGAACCAACTTGGCAATTACAAATTAGATTGATATTATCTACATTAATATCATCTTTATATATCTTTAGCATATAAGTTGTATTAGGGCATAAAGGTCCAAATACAAACTGGCCATATCTATCTGTAAAAGTATGAGTTATTGGTGTTGGAATTGAACATCTATCAGTAACTTTTAATAATACAACTACAGCATCTGCTATTGCTCTTCCAGAATTATTAACTACAGTACCTAATATTGCACATCTATCTTCATTTTCTATTCTTGCTATAGCATTTATTTGCTGATTGCACCCAGTTGAAAAAGTACAACTACCTATTCTTCCGCTCATAACATTTCCCTCCTAAGTTGTTATACTATAAAGTATGATAAATTTACAAAAAGGGTGAATTTAATGCAATAAATATATTATTATTTACAAACATTTTTTACATATATATTCTATAGTTTCTAAAAATATATTTACTTCTTTTTCTGAATTATATGCTCCTAAGCTAACCCTTACCATTCCTGGCATACCATTTCTTGCAATATATTCTTCTATTTCATCACTCTTTATACCAAGTAGCCTTCGTGTATACGGGTGTGCACAAAATCCTCCCTGTCTTACTGCAATACCTCTAATACTAGCTAAATATTCTCCAACCATCTCATATCCTAATCTATCTATATTAAACACCATTATCCCTAATTTATCTTCGATATTTTCATTGTCACCATACAGAATTACTCTTGAAAAATTTTTCATTCCATCAATCAACATTTTCAGCAATTTCTTTTCATTATTTTCAATTAACCCAAGTCCAATTTTATTCATTTCTTTTAAGGCCTGCATTAATGCAACTGCACCGAAAAAATTTGGACTTCCTGCTTCATTTTTCTCAGGTGTAGATAGCCATATTAAATGATCATCTAAAACTCTCTCTACAGTTCCTCCACCTTTGGTATCCGGTGGATACTTCTCTATTTCATCCCTCAAACCTATTATTGCACCACTACCAAATGGTGCATATACCTTATGTGCTGAAAATATTAAAAAGTCTATATAATCATCATCTTCTTCTCCACACATATTTACTTCCCTATGTGGTACTAATTGAGCTCCATCAATTATAACCTTTGCTCCATATTTATGGGCTAATTTAGCTACCTTTCTTATATCAGTAATATATCCAGAAACATTAGAAGCACCTGTAATAGTTACATACTTTATTCTTTCTTTATAAATATTAAACATTTCTTCTAACTCTTCCATGATTATGCGACCTTTTTCATCAACTTCTATATATTTCAAATCACACTTATCTCTCCAGGGAAGGTCATTAGAATGATGCTCCATTCTGCTGGTTATTACTATATCATCTTTATTTTCAATTAAAATATTAGACAATTTATTAATTCCTTCAGTGGTATTACTTACAAATATAGCTGTATATTTATTTAGAGGTGCATTAAAATAATCTATAACGTATCTTCTACATTCCTCATATAAATCGCTACTATACTGTGATTTTTGTCCATCGCCACGAGCAATAGATCCATAATTTTCACTAGCTTTTAATACAGCTCTCATAACTTTTTTTAAAACTGGAGTAGTAGCTGCATTATCGAAATTTATAGGAATAATTTGTTTTTTTCCATTAATTACAATCTTATTGTCTAAACCTATAAATAATTTTCTAATTTCATCTATATTATCTCTACGCATGACATTCTCCCCTCCCTTACATACTATTCATTCTAATTTGACATTGCTACTACCTCTTTTTATTATATTTTTATTATAAACTTCTAAGGATAAAGCCCCATTCATAAACTTAAGTAACAGATAAATTATTTTTTTCATACATTATTAATAAATTATTTCTGGAGGATAAAAATGAAAATGGAGAAGAAAAAAGTAAAAAATAATAATAATAATAATGATTTAAAATTTACACCTTTAGATATTAATCCTTCCTTGAATATAGGCAACGAGAAGCTAAATTCAATTACTCCACCAAATACTTTAGATGGGATTTCCATAAATAGTGATTGTAATAATATTTATATAGGCTTCCCTCCTCTAGGATTAACTTCATCTAAATATAGTCCATTAATGACTAATTCATCATTGCTTAATTCTACTTTAAATTCCAATAACACCACAGGATATTATCCACCAATGCCTTATCCTAATAATATTCCTTCAATGGATACCAGCAATACTATACCTATTACGTCACCTAATGAAAATATCTTAAATAATGAATTTCCATCTGAAACATCTTCTGATAATTTATATTCATATAATACTAACGATTCTCGCAATATAAGTTACTATCTTCCTTCTATAAATCCATTAGATATTTTAAGAAATTTTGACTTATCATTCTCTGGTGATGACTCTAGGGATTCTGTTTCTAATAAGGAAATTGATGATATATTTGAATGCATAAAAACTGATAATTCTGCTATTCTTTCTACCTTAAAAGCCTACAGAATACCACTTCCTATTGCATCCTTAATAATTAAAAAAATTATTAAAATAACTTTAGAACATAAATAAGTAGGTGATTAAATGAGTTTATTTAATAGAAATGCACCTGTTATTGATTCTAATATTAGAATACTTCATGCTGTTCCAACTGCTACTGCTATTGATATATATGCCAATGGTAATCTCATTGCTAGAAATGTATCCTTTAGCCAACTGACTAAATATTCTGCTCTACCAGCTGGTAGCTACCAATTCCAATTATATGCTGCATGTACTTATGATAAACCATTACTTTCTCAAGATATAGCAATCACTCATGGTTCAAATTACACAATATCAGTGGTTACATTACAAGATAACTTATATCTTTTTAGGCTTAAAGATGATAATGTTCCTTCCACCAAAATATCTACTTTCCTTAGGTTTATGAATCTTTCTCCTAATTCTCCATTGCTTAGCCTTTCGTTGCCTAACAATACGGAGCTTTTTAATAGTGTGGAATATTTGGAAACTACAGGCTACTATATGATTTCTTCTGGAATTTATAATTTACAAGTTACCATTGCTTCAGATGAAAGCGTTAAAAAATATATAAATAATATTTCTTTTGATAATGGCAACTTCTATACCATTTATATAATTGGTCTATTTAATGATACTCCAAAACTGGGATATCTTCTTACTGTAGACTACCAATAAAACTTAGGAACTGTTGTAATTGAATTAAATATTCAAATAACACAGTTCCTAAATTTTATTTTTCATAAATATTCATTAATTATTTTTCCACCTTAGATTATTACTTTACTTTTACAATAGCTTTAAATTTCTTATTATAGTATAATAATTACGACTCTACTTAATATGGAGGTTAAATATAATGATAGTTTTAAGTTGTAAAGATATATGTAAAAGTTATGGTATTAGAGATATATTAAAAAACATTACATTCTCTATAAATGAAGGAGATAAAGTTGGTGTAATAGGCCCAAACGGCGAAGGTAAATCAACTCTTTTTAAAATAATAACTAAAGAGCTTTCCCAAGATTCTGGTGAAGTATTTATAGATAAAACCAGTAATCTTGGATACTTATCACAAAATTTATCTCTTGATTCTTCAAAAACAATATATGAAGAAACCTTATCTGTCTTTGAAGAATTATTAAATATTGAAAATAGATTAGCTACTTTAGAAGTTAAAATGAACGAGCCTTATGATGCTAGCAATGCAGCTTATCATGATAAATTAATAAAAGATTATACTACTCTTCAAGACATCTATTCACATAAAGGTGGTTATATTTATAAAGGTGAAATATCTAGAGTGTTAAATGGACTTGGTTTTGTAGAAGAACTTTTTGATAAAGAAATATCTACTTTAAGTGGTGGCCAAAAAACAAGAGTAGCTTTATGTAAGCTTCTTTTAAGAAAACCAGATATACTACTTCTTGATGAGCCTACCAACCATCTTGATTTAGAAGCAATAACTTGGTTAGAGGAATACTTAAAAAGCTATAAAGGAACTGTGCTAGTTATCTCCCACGATAGATTCTTTCTTGATTCTGTAACAAATAAAACTTTTGAAGTAATCGGTGGAAGCGTTGAAACTTATAATGTTCCATATACTAAATATCTTGAACAAAGAAAGAAAAAATATGAAGCTTTACAAAAAGCATATGATCTTCAACAAGCAGAAATTAAAAGACAGGAAGCTATAATTGAAAAATTCCGTTCTTTCAATCGTGAAAAAAGCATTAGAGCTGCAGAAAGTAGAGAAAAAGCCCTAGAAAAAATGGATAAGATTGATGCTCCTCCTACTGATAAAGAAAGCTCTAAGATAAAATTTGAAGCTCAAGTTAAAAGCGGATATGATGTTTTACATATTGAAAACTTGAAGAAATCCTATAGTGATAAGATGCTTTTTACAAATCTTTCATTAGATTTAAAACGTGGAGAAAAAGTAGCTTTAATAGGTGAAAATGGTAGAGGAAAAACAACATTATTTAAAATAATAATGGATAAAATTGAACCTGATTGCGGATTAAAAGTATTAGGTACCAATGTAAATGTAGGTTATTACGATCAAGAGCAGTCTAGTCTTGACATGTCAAAAACTATTTTAGATGAAGTGTGGGATGAATTCCCTAATATGACTACAGCTAAGCTTAGAAGTGTACTTGCCTCATTCTTATTTACTGGTGATGATGTTTTTAAAGAAATAAGTAAATTAAGTGGTGGAGAAAAATGTAGAATTAACTTATTAAAACTTATGCTTTCTAAGTCAAACTTACTTTTACTTGATGAGCCTACAAATCATTTAGATATACTATCTAGAGAAGCACTAGAAGATGCCATCCTTCAATATGATGGCACATTAATGATCATATCTCATGATAGATATTTCTTAAATAAGGTTATAAATCGTATTTTAGAACTTACGGAAGGTGGAATTACTGAATACCTTGGTAATTATAGCTATTATCAAGAAAAGAAGGAAAACCCCAACCGCTTCCATAAATATGAGGAATTAGCTGCTGGTAAAACAAAAACACAAATAAAAGAAGAAAAAAAGAAAAAAAGAGAAGCTGATAAAGAAGCAAAGGCATTAAAACTTCAAATTAAAAATATAGAAAAAAGTATTAGCGAATTAGAAGAAACTTTAGAAGAACTTCAAAATCAACTATGCCTAGAAAGCGTCTATTCTAACCCTGAAGAAAGCAATAGGGTTAATAAAGAAATACGCTCAGCTGAAAGTAAGCTGGAATCTCTTTATGAAGAATGGGAAAAACTTGCTGAATAAATTTCAGCATTTTTTTATTTATCACATAAAAAACACTTGAATTTTTTTTTATTTAGTTATAATATAATCTTGCTTAAGGCATATAGTAAGCAAAAATTATTACTAAAGAAAAATAATATTTAGGGGGTGCTTTCTATGATAAGAATATGCAGATATTGTTCTAATGTTGATATCGATGCCATTAAAACAATTGTTGGTGATGAAAATGTTGAAGTTGGATGCATCGGTCAATGCGGACAAAAATTTGTTGCTTATATTAATGACGAATTAATTGAAACTTCAACTGAAGAAGAACTATTAGATTATATAAAAAGAATCTAATAATTATTCTAAACTTAATATTTTACATATAAAATGTAATTTTAAAAATAAAATGCATTAAGATAAATCATTGTATCTTAATGCATTTACTTTTAATTAATTTAAATTCTTACTAGAATATCATTTATGTCTTCACTTACTCTCCTTCTTTCATTATAGACCCATTCCACATCAAAATCCAAATTAAATACCTTAGAAAATGAATAATACATATTAATCTTCTGATAATATATTTCTAAATCATCTAAGTTTCCTACAAAACATTGAGGTTTTGTTAATTCTTTGTATTTTAATACAAATAGTTCATCTACATAATATAAGAATAATTCCATTAAATCATCTCTAGACACATCAAAAGGAACTCTTATTAAATTCCACTGTTCTACTTCCTTTAACTTATACTTTTTAATTCTCTCAAGTATTAATAAATATTCACTTATATCCATCTTTGTATAATAATCTAAGCTTTCTTCTCTATCCTTCCATAATGCTAATTTTTGATTTAATGGTAAGTTCTTTATCTTTAATATGGCATCTGATGGGCCTATAACAGCCTTCTCTATAGGCTTATCCTTCATCTCTAACTTTTCTTTAAGTAAATCTTGTGTTCCACCTACAGCTGCTACATAACCTACATCATATATTCCCTTTCTTCCAGCTCTTCCTGCCACTTGTTTTACTTCCTGTGATGTAAGTTCTCTAACTTCCTCTCCATCATATTTAGAAACTGACATAAAAATAATTCTTCTTATTGGTAAATTTACCCCCATTCCTATGGCATCAGTAGTTACTAATACTTTAGTTTCTTTATTTAAGAATTCTGCATACTGCATTTTTCTAACTTCTGGTGGCAAATCTCCATAGATAATACTTGCTTTAATGCCCTTCTCTGAATAGCTTTGTGCTATTTCTAAAACTCTCTTCTTAGAAAATACCACAATAGCATCTCCTTCTTTAGTATCATTGTAGCTAAAGTTATTATATTCAACTTCCAATGGAGTATTTCTTGTATATTCATTTATTTCATAATCATCATTGCAATCAGTTAAGATTTTTTCTAATAACTCCTTGGTATTTAAAGCTCCACATACATGTATCTCTTTACATCTTAACCCTAATAAAGCCCTACTCCAAGCCATTCCCCTCCTACTATCACCAATCATCTGTATTTCATCAATAACAGCTATATCATATTCTTCATTTAAATTTACTTTTTCAATAGTGCATGAAACATGAGTAGAATTCTCATTTATTATTTCTTCCTCGCCAGTGATTAAATCACAAGGAACGCCTTCATTATTAAGCTTTTCATAATTTTCTAAAGCAAGAATTCTAAGTGGTGATAGATATATTCCTTTCTTTGCACTTTTTAAACGCTCAATAGCATTATAAGTCTTTCCAGTATTTGTATCTCCTAAATGAATTATAATTTTTCTTTTTATTGCTCTTGCTAACTTATATTCTTCCTTAGGATTTTCAGGAAAATTCTTTTCAAATTCTTCACCTACTATTTTAGGAATATGAAGCTTAGTAAGTACTGTCATAAATCCAGAGTTAAGAAATGAATTATAATTTCCAGCAATTACATCATAGAAATCAAATGTTGTTTTATTCTTTTTATTATAATCTTCTAAAAGCTTTTTAGCTGCTTCTTCTAAAGCTTCTTCATACTTCATTACTACTTCTTTATACTCCCTAAATCCTTGATTTTCCATTTCCTTCAAGGTTTTAAGTTTCTTTCTAAGAGCCGTTTCTTGCTCTACTAAAGCTCCTGCCTTAGAATGCTTTATTATGTCCTCAATATTTGCTATTTGCCCTTTTAACTTTTTAAACTCCCTTTGAGCAGCATTTTTTTTCATGAATTTAAGCTCCCTTCCAAAAGTATCCTTATAATTTATTTTAACATATTCCTGTCCATATCTTTTATCATTTCATGGAATTTATTCTTTAATTCTTAATTTTATTAAAAAAAGCACTAGATACACAATTTTGTATCTAGCACTTTTATTTTTACTACTATTTATTACTACTCTCCTAATCCACTTTCATGGAACTTTTTAGTGAATCCACTTAGAAGATTATTTATTGGCTTCTTTAAGAATATTGAAATAAGTATTGATACTACTATATAAATTAACATTATAACTATATCTTTTACAAGTACTGATTGAACTACTCCTCCTATTGCTTCTCTAGCAAATGAAATAGCATAAGTAAATGGTAAAAATGGATTTATTATCTGGAAGAACTTAGGTGTAAGTTGTATAGGGAATGTTCCTCCTGAACCTGCAACTTGTAAAACAAGTAATATTATTGCAGTTACCTTACCAACATTACCAAATACAGATACTAATGAATAAACTATAGCTACAAATACTACACTAGTAAATAAAATTCCTGTTACAAATAATGCTGGATTTACACAATATATCTTTAATAAATATAAATCACCTAATGATACTATTAAAGCTTGTGTCATTCCTATTGTAAGGAATAATAATAGTTTTCCAAAATATACTTCCATATGATTATATTCACCATGTGCCTCAACACTAAACATAGATACTAATAAAGTCATACCTACCCAAAGAGCTAATACTGAATAAAATGGAGTCATAGCAGTACCATAATTTCTCATAGGATATAAAGAATTTTCTTCTAACTCTACTGGTGAAGTAAGATAATTAGAACGCTCTTCAACATTATTCGCTATTAGTTTTAATAAATCTTTTAAATCGCTACTATCTTTTATTTTAGCTACCTTAGAAGTTACCTCATTTACAATCTCTTCTGCTCTTGGAAGATTATCTTTTGCATATTTAATTCCTTCATTACCTTTATTACATAAAGCAGATACAGTTGTCAATATTTCTTCTACTTTTGGTAGCTTATCTTGTGCTCTTTGTAATATTTCTAATGCACTTTTTGCACTATCATTAGCTGTATTTAATATTGTATTTATATTTCCTAATATTTCTGTATCAAATTTTTCATATAAATTTCCTGCAATATTACTTACATCATTTAATACAGTTTTTGCATTTTCAAGTTTTGATGTGTCTAATACATTTCCATTATCAAGTAAATTCCTTATACTTTGAATTTCATTATATAACTGATTTAAATTATTTTCAGCTGTTTCTAATTGACTAAGAACTCCAGATAATGCTCCATTTTGTGATTGACCATTTATCTTCTCTACTAATACTCTTATAGATGTAACATATTCTTTAAGACTACTTACTTTAGTACTTAAATTTTCTAATAATACTTTTACATTTTCACCATTAGTTTTTATAGCATTAATTACCACATCTACATAAGATGATACTTCATCTGCTAAGTCTTTTACCAAACCAATATCTGTTTTAATTGTTGGTGCTATATTATTTATCTCTCCTTGAGATGTAGTTATAAAATCAATTAAATTTGTTGCTAATCCTTTTGTACTATTTAAAGTATCAGTAATTAATGGAATATCATTTTGAAGATTTGTTACTAAATCAGCTACTTTATTTACTCCATCATAAGCTAAATCTGTTGTTTCATATAAATCTTTAAATTTAGATTGAATTTCCACAAGTTTATCATATAAATTATCTAACTTAGGTAGCTGTCCTTCAACTTCTATTCCTAAATCTTTCGCTGTTGAAAGAACTATATCACTTACCGTTTCTATAACTGTTTTATTAACATTTTCTTGTACTGCTGTTGCACCTTTAACAGTAATCTTCGGCGCTATTGCATTTACCTTTTCATTAACAGTATAAATAATTTTTCCTTTTTTAATATCATCAGTTATTAATGATAATATATCTTCAGAAAATTCTTCTGGAATAGTAATCATTGCATAATAACTACCTTCCTCAACGGCTTTTACAGCTTCTTTTTCACTTACAAATTGCCATCCCATGACATCATTTTCTTTTAGCTGATCTATAATCTGATTTCCTATGTTTTTAAATTCACCTTTAAGCTCTGCACCTTTATCCTTATTTACTACACCTATTTTTATTTGACTAGTTGCTTCTTTACCATATGGATCCCAACTTGCCTTAATATTAAACCAGGCATATAAAGAAGGTAATATAGAAAGTGCTATAAATACTATTAGTGCTGCATAATTAGTAAATATTTTTTTAATATCATCTTTGTAAATTTTAAAAATATTATTCACCTTGTTTGCCCCTTTCTCATCTTAAGTCATATAATAATATTTATCCAATCCTTTTTATTTATATATAGTATAATTTTTAGCCAAACTCTTCAAACCTCATATTAGGGCAAATTTCTTCTTTTATGACCATTATATTTAATTATGTTCTAAAAATATGTCTTTTTACATTTTTATACTATTCGGTCTAAAAACGTGAACATTCTTTAAATATCTGTTCATATTTATAGCTGAAATTGTTAAATATTATCAGAAATATTATTATAATAATATTATTTTAAAATTGACTATTATATAGCGATGCGTAGAATCCGTCTTTTTCTAATAATTCATGATGGTTTCCTTGTTCAATAATATCTCCATCTTTCATCACTAATATTAAATCTGCATCTCTTATAGTTGATAATCTATGAGCTATAATAAAGCTTGTTCTTCCTTCCATTAATTTATCCATAGCTTTTTGTATAAGCAATTCTGTCCTTGTATCAACAGAACTTGTAGCCTCATCTAGAATAAGTATTTTGGGATCTGCAAGTATTGCTCTTGCTATAGTTAAAAGTTGTTTTTGCCCTTGTGATACGTTACTTGCTTCTTCATTCAATTCCATATTATATCCATCTGGCAATGTTTTGATAAATGAATCCACATGGGCTGCCTTAGCAGCTCTTTTAACCTCTTCATCAGTGGCATTTAATCTTCCATATCTCAAGTTATCCATTATACTGCCATTAAATAACCAAGTATCTTGTAATACCATACCAAACATCTTTCTTAAATCGCTTCTACTGAAGTCCTTTATATTATGTCCATCTATAGTTATATTTCCTTCATTAACTTCATAGAATCTCATTAACAGCTTAACCATAGTAGTCTTACCAGCTCCTGTAGGTCCTACTATAGCCACTCTTTGCCCAGGTTTAACCTTTGCTGTAAAATCATTAATTATTGTTTTTTCTGGATTATATCCAAAATGTACATGGTTAAATTCCACTTCACCAATAATTTCTTTAGTACTTATAGGATTTTCCACATCTTTAACTTCTTCCTCTTCATCTAAGAATTCAAAAACTCTTTCAGCGGCAGCTGCTGTAGATTGAAGAACATTAGCAATTTGTGCTGTTTGTGCTATAGGTTGTGTAAAAGATCTCACATATTGAATAAAAGCTTGAATATCACCCACTTCTATAGATCCTTTGATAGCTAAAAATCCCCCAATAATTGATACTAAAACATATCCTAAATTCCCAACAAACATCATTATTGGTTGCATAAGCCCTGATAAAAATTGCGATTTCCAAGCACTCTTATAAAGAGTATCATTTAAATCATTAAATGTATTAATTTCTCTTTCTTCTGAATTAAAGGCCTTTACTATATTGTGTCCTGAGTACACTTCTTCAACTTGACCATTTACATGTCCTAAATATTCTTGTTGACTTTTAAAGTATCTTTGTGATTTCTTAACAACTACTGATATAAGCCCTAAGGATACTGGTATTATTAATAATGCTACCAATGTCATTACCCAATTGATTGAAAACATCATAATAAGTACACCAATTAAAGTTGTTGCTGAAGTTATTATTTGTGACATACTTTGATTTAGCGTCTGGCTTACTGTATCAACATCATTAGTAACTCTTGATAACACTTCTCCATGAGTTTTAGTATCGAAATACTTTAAAGGCATTCTATTAATTTTTTCTGATATTTCTTTTCTCATCTTATAAGAAACCTTTTGTGCTATTCCTGACATTGCAAAACCTTGTATCAATGAAAAAATAGTACTTATCACATATAGAACCAATAATACTATTACTATTTGTCCTATATATCCAAAATCAATTCCTGCTCCAGCCTGACCTGTAACTTTGCTAACTAAACCTTCAAATAAAGCTGTTGTTGCCCTTCCTAATATCTTAGGTCCTACAATTGAAAATGCTGCTGAACCTATGGCAAATATTATTACTATTATTATCATCAATCTATAAGGCTTTAAATAAGACATTAAAGATTTCATAGTCTTCTTAAAATCTTTGGCTTTTTCACCACCAGCTCTTATACCGCCCATAGGTCCTCCCATGGGACTTCTCATTTTTCTTTGATCATTACTCATCTTGAAGCTCCTCCTTTGAAAGTTGTGATAAAGCTATCTGTCTATAAACTTCACAATTTTCCATAAGCTCTTTGTGAGTTCCTTTCCCTACAACTTTCCCCTCATCTAGCACTAATATCTGATCAGCATTCATTATTGTACTGATTCTTTGAGCTACTATTAATAGCGTACTATCACTTAATTCTTCATTTATAGCTTTTCTTAATTTAGCATCTGTCTTAAAGTCTAAAGCTGAAAAACTATCATCAAATATAAATATCTCTGAATTCTTAGCCAGTGCTCTAGCAATAGCTAATCTTTGTTTTTGCCCTCCTGATACATTAGTACCACCTTGAGAAATCTCTGTGTTAAATCCACTTTCTTTGCTAGAAATAAATTCTGTTGCTTGAGCTATTTCAGCTGCTTTATGCATATATTCATCACTTATATGTTCTCCACCATACTTTAAGTTAGATTCAATAGTCCCTGAAAAAAGCATCCCTTTTTGTGGAACAAAACCTATTTTTTCTCTTAAGTCATGTAATGAAACATTTTTAATATTTTCTCCATCAATTAAAATTTCACCACTAGTAACATCATAAAAACGTGGAATTAAATTAATAAGTGTTGATTTACCGCTACCTGTGCTTCCTATAAAAGCTGTAGTTTCTCCAGATTTAGCTTTGAAATTAATATCTTTTAATATATATTCATCTGCCCCTGGATATTTGAATGAAACATTTTTAAATTCAATTTCACCTTTTTCTTCTACTTTAAAGCTAACTGGATTTTCAATATTCTTTATGGCAATATCAGTATTTAAAACTTCTGATACACGTCCTGCTGAAACTAATGCTCTTGGTAAAATAACTGATACCATTGAAATCATCAAAAATGCCATAATTATTTGCATAACGTATTGCATAAATGCCATCATATCTCCAACTTGCATTACACCGGAATCAACTCTATGAGAACCTACCCATACTATTAAAAGCGTTACTCCATTCATAATGAACATCATTAAAGGCATCATCATAGACATTGCTCTATTAACAAAAAGATTTGTCTTTGTTAAATTCATGTTAGCTCTTTCAAATTTTTCTTCTTCATACTTTTCTGTGCTAAAAGCTCTTATTACAAGCATTCCTGTTAAACTTTCTCTTGTTACTAGGTTTAATTTATCCACTAGCTTTTGTACCATCTTAAATTTAGGAATTGCAAATACAAATAACACTCCCACTAAAGATAAGATAGATACTACAGCCACTACTATAACCCATCCCATTCCAGCTCCACTCTTAACTACTTTTACTATACCACCTATTCCTAATATAGGTGCATAAAATACTATTCTAAGTCCCATAACTATCAACATCATAATTTGCTGAATATCGTTAGTAGTTCTTGTAATAAGTGATGCTGTTGAGAATCTATCAAATTCAGCATTGGAGAAACCTACAACCTTATTAAATACATCTTTTCTTAAATTTCTTCCTAATGCTGCTGCTATTCTTGCTGCTATAAATGTAACTATTACTGCTGCAATAGTTCCTATTAAAGCAACTCCTAGCATCTTAGCACCTGCCATAAATAAATAATTTGTCTGTACTTTATCAATATCTATACCTAACTCTTTATATTGTTCCCTAACATATGTAACTGCTGATTGAGTAACCATACTTTCAGGCATTTCATCTAATTTTTCATTAATTCCCTTAATAATTTCTAAAACTTGCTCTTCTGGCATATTAGATAACATCATGAAAGGATCCATATTTGCCATATCAACACCTTCAGGTGCAGCCATAACATTACCAGAATCCCCCATAACTTTAGTAGCATCTCCACTTTCAAATAGAGATGTTATTAGCATAGGTCTACCTAGAATCTCATTCAATTTCCTTTTTACATCTTTACTCTTAGTATCTAATACATATATATCCTCATTGGCTAACTCTGGATATTGTTTTATATATTTTTCATAATCATCATTAGATAATTCTTCTTTCCTTATGAGCTTATAATTATCTTCAACCACTTTTTTATCGTCACTATTAGTAAATAATAATAACTTATTTAGTTCAGAAGATTTTATTGCTTTTGGTACTGCATCTTCGATACCCTTTTGCTGTATTCCAATATTAACTATATTAGACATATAGCTTGGCAGTGATAAATCACTTATTGCTTGAACAAATAATAGCATTATTGCAACTATTATAGCTCCTGCAAAAGGCCTTAAATATTTTAGTAATTTTTTCATTGCTTTATTCTCCTTATGCATTAAACTTATTATTTAATAACTATTATATTTTTATAACCTTTTTCCGTCAATAGATTTTATTATATTTATATAATAATTATATTTTTATCACTATTTTATTGTAAATTTTTATACATTAGATTATAATGATAATATTAAGAAACTCAGGAGGTAACTTATGAATTCTATAGACCATATACCTAATAATTTATACATACTTTTATTATCTCTAAATAGACGAGTTTTTAATCCAAATGATGCTTTAAAATCATTAAATCTTCCTTCATCTCATGCTAAAGTTTTATTTTATTTAATACATAACGGAGCAAATCCTATTTCAAAAGTAGCTAAAGATTTATCAATATCTAAACCTAATATGACTCCAATTATTGATAAATTAGTAAACGATGGCTATGTTGAAAGATATTGTGATGATAATGATAGAAGAGTTATATTAATTAAACACACAAAATCAGCATGCAATTTATTTAAATCTTTAGAAGCTCAAGTTAAAAATAACATCTATAATAAAATAAAAGTTTTAGATGAAGCTGAATTAAATCTTCTTTCTGAATCAATTGATAACATTTTAAATTTAATACCTAAAATAACATAATTTTAGGTATATGCTTTCATTGAAATAATATAGCAATATATAAATATTATTTTTTCATTTAAATTAAAGTAATAAAAATAGACACATTAGTTGGTTTTATATCAACTAATGTGTCTATTTTTAATTCTATATATTTTAATGTATCAAAATAAATTTTAGTATGAACACTACTCCAATTATCCATGTAGGTATTGTTATTTCTTTTATTTTTCCAGAAAATGCTTTTATTCCTATATATGATAGCACTCCAAAGGCAATCCCATCTGCTATAGAATATGCAAAAGGCATCATTATTATTGTAAGGAAAGCTGGAATAGCTTCTGTATAATCTTCTAAATTTATGTCCTTGATATTTTCAATCATAAATAATCCAACTATAACTAAAGCTGACGCTGTAACTGCTGGTGTAACCATTCCAAATAATGGTGCAAAGAATAATGCTAAACAGAACATTCCTGCTGTAGATACTGCTGTAAGACCAGTTCTTCCTCCTTCAGCAACTCCAGATGCACTTTCAACAAAAGTACTTACAGTACTTGTTCCTAAACAAGCTCCTACTGTTGTACCAATTGCATCAGCAAATAAAGCTTTTTTAATGTTCTTAACTCTACCATTCTCATCAAGCATATTTGCTTTTGTAGCCACTCCTACCAATGTTCCAATTGTATCAAACATATCCATAAATAATAATGTGAATAATACTATTACCATATCAAATGAAAAAATATTATGCCATTCAAATTTCATAAATGTAGAACTAATTGATGGTGGAATACTTACTATAGATTTAGGTAACTCAATTACTCCCATAGGAATACCAATGATTGTTGTAATAATCATTCCTAAGAATAATGCACCTTTAACTTTTCTTGCTACTAATATACCAGTGATTAGTATACCAATTAATGATAGAAGAATCGTGTTATTTCTTACATCACCTAATGCTAGTATTGTAGCTCCATCACCAATTACTACTCCAGCTGCTTCAAGCCCTAATAGAGCTATAAATAAACCAATTCCTATTGAAATAGCTTTCTTTATATTAACTGGAATAGAATCAACTATTGCTTCACGTACATTAAATAATGTTAACAATATAAAAATTAAACCTTCTAATAAAACTGCTGTTAGTGCAAACTCAAATGAATATCCCATTTGTAATACTACTGTATATGCAAAAAAAGCATTTAATCCCATACCTGGAGCTTGAGCAAATGGTAACTTTGCATATATACCCATAATTAATGTTGCCACTATAGATGATAATGCTGTTGCTGTAAAAACAGCCCCTGAATCCATTCCTGCTGCTGATAAAATTGTAGGATTTACTATTAGTATGTATGCCATTGTCATAAATGTAGTAATCCCTGCTACAACTTCTTGTCTAACATTCGTATTATTTTCTTTAAGTTTAAAAAATCTTTCCATTTTTTATCTTCCTTTTCTTTTATTTCGCTAAATACTAAATTATAATATCATATTTTTATATTTTTTCAATAGTTTTATCGAATATTTATTTATAGTTAATGTTTATCATTCGTAAAATCATTATATTATTTATTATTTTTTACTTTTTTGTTCTAAAATTCCTCTTTTTAGTTTATAATATTATATATGCAAATGCAAACTATTCTTATTTGAATTTAGGAGGATATTAATGAAAACTACATTAACAAAAATTTTAACCATAATTATTCTAGTATCTCTGTTTCTTACAGGCTGCAATAATTCAGCAAAATCTAATAATTCTACAGAATCTAATAATAAATTAACCATTGTTACTTCTTTTTATCCAATGTATATATCTACTTTAAACATAGTTAAAGATATTCCAAATGTAGAAGTTCTAAATATGACAACTTCTCAAACTGGTTGCCTTCATGATTACAGTCTTTCTACAAAAGATTTAAAAACTTTAAGCAATGCCGATATATTAATAATTAATGGTGCAGGAATGGAATCATTTTTAGATGATGTTATAGATGAATATTCTGATTTAAAAATAATTGAAGCCAGTAAAGGAATTGATTTAATTGAAGATACAGAGCATGATGATCACACAGAAGACCATGACCATGAAGATCATGATCACGATGTTAATCCTCACGTTTGGGTAAGTATCTCTAAGAATATTGAAGAAGTTTCTAATATAGCTGAAGAACTTTCTTCTTTAGATCCAAATCATGCTAATGAATATCAAGATAATGCCAATGAATATATTGCAAAACTTGAAAACTTAAAAACTGAAATGCACTCAACTTTAGACAATATAGCTCATAAAGATATTATAACTTTTCATGAAGCCTTTCCTTATTTTGCTGAGGAATTTGGTCTTAATATTGTAGGCGTAATAGAAATCGAACCAGACTCTGAACCATCTGCTAAAGAAGTAGAAAATATTATTTCAATAATTAATGAAAAAAATATTAAAGCTCTATTTACAGAACCTCAATATTCTTCAAAAATTGCTGACACAATTGCTAAAGAAACTGGCGCTTCTATATATACTCTTGATCCAATTGTAACTGGCGATTCCAATGAAAAAGCCTATAACGACTATATTATCAAAATGCAAGAAAATTTAAATACTTTGAAAGAGGCCTTAAAATGATAAATAAAAATAACTTTTCTAACATTAATGAAAGCTGTAAGAACTTTTGCTGTACTAAAATTGAAAACTTTTCTGTAACCCTTGGTAGTAACAAGATTTTAGATAACGTTAATCTCCATATTCATTGTGGAGAATTAACTTCTCTTATTGGTCCAAATGGAGCTGGAAAAAGCACACTTTTAAAAGCATTATTAGGTGAAATTAAACATCAAGGAAGCTTAAAATTTCTTGGTACAAATGATGTGGCATTTCATCAACCTATAATTGGTTATGTACCTCAATATCTTACTTTTGATGCTAATTCACCAATAAGTGTTTTAGATTTATTTACTTCTTGTAAATCTCCTAGACCATCTATCTTTAACCCTAAAAAGAAAATTAGAAATGAAGTCTACGAAAGCCTATGTAAAGTAAAAGCTTCACATTTAATTGACAGAAGACTAGGAGCTTTATCTGGTGGAGAAATGCAGAGAGTTTTGCTTGCTTTAGCTTTAGATCCAATACCTAATATCTTATTACTGGACGAACCTATTTCAGGTGTAGATCAAAATGGAACTGAACTTTTTTATCATATACTGATGGAAATAAAAAAAAATTATGATTTATCTATTATCTTAGTTTCTCACGATCTTGATTTAGTTTATAAGTACTCTGACAGAGTAGCTCTTATTAATGGTACAGTAGTATGTTCAGGCACTCCTGCTCAAGTATTTAATAATCCAGCCACTAAAAAGCTCTTTAGTTTAAATTACAATGATAAATCATCTACATCAGGAGGACTATAACAATGTTTGATTTTATTTATAACTTGATGGATACACTTTTACCATTTCAATGGCTATCATATACTTTTATGAAAAATGCCTTACTGGCAGTATTAATAGTAACTCCCCTTTTTGGGTTTCTTAGTACTATGGTTGTTAATAACAAAATGTCCTTCTTTGCTGATTCCTTAGGGCATGGTGCTTTTACTGGAATTGCTCTTGGTATTCTTTTTGGTGGTTTAAATCCAATGTGGGGTGCAACATTATTTTCAATTTGCTTTGCCATAGCAATTACTATAATTAAAAATAAAGGGGCTTCATCCACCGATACTATCATTGGAGTATTTTCATCTACAGCCATTGCTTTAGGATTAGTACTTATGAGTTATTCTAGTAGCCTTAGTAAATTTTCTTCATATCTAGTTGGTGACTTACTTAGCATTACTAGCTCTGAAATAATACTGCTTATCATTGTATTTGTAGCAGTAATTATTTTATGGTATTTTATTTTTAATAAGCTACTTATAACTAGTTTAAATACTTCTCTAGCAAATAGTCGTGGTATCAATACATTATTAATAGAAATCCTATTTACATGTACTATTGCTGTAGTTGTAACACTTACTGTAAGCTGGGTAGGACTTCTTATTATTAACTCCTTATTAGTACTTCCAGGAGCTTCTGCTAGAAATATTGCTAAAAATGTAAGACAATATAATTTATTTTCTATGATTATTGCATTATTTTCAGGTATAACAGGCCTTATATTATCTTATTACTTAAATACAGTTACTGGAGCAACTATAGTTTTAGTTTCTTCTGTGATATTTTTCATAACTTTAATTTTAAAGAAAAAGTTTATATAATATAAGTAATTAGCAATAATTATATAAAAATTTGGAGGATTTAAGTTTGCAAACAAAAACTGATTTTACTACAGCGCTAAAGAAAAAAGGCTTAAAAGTTACAAAGCATAGAAACTCACTTTTAGAAGTTTTAGAAATTGAAAATCAGCCTTTAACAGCAGAAGATATCTTTTTAAAGCTAAAAGAACAAGGCATATCCATAAATTTATCATCTGTATATAGAATACTTGATACTTTAGCAGATAATAATTTAATAATTAAATATGTACTTGGGGATACTAACAAAACTTTTTATGAAATAAATACATTAAAGCATAAACACCATTTAGTTTGTACATCCTGCAAAAAAATATTTCCTTTAGAAAATTGTCCACTTTCAAAATATGAAAGTGAATTAGAAGATAATTTAGATTTTGAAATAACAGGACATAAGCTAGAAATATATGGCATATGTAAAGAGTGTAGAAAGCATAAAAAAAGCCATTACGATTAGCATCGTAATGGCTTTTTTTAATTGATAAGGGATAATAATCCATTTTTTTTATTTTCAATTATTATTTATAAATCTACTACTTAGTAGTAAATTTATAAATAGTAGTGTGGTTATATTCTTCTCCAGCCTTAAGTATAGTACTTGGAAATTCCGGATTTGCTAATGCATTTGGATAATACTGAGTTTCTAAGCATAAACCAGCTCTTCTTTTATACACAACTCCATTCTTTCCTTTTTGTCCTTCTAAAAAGTTTCCAGTATAAAATTGTACTCCTGGCATTGTACTATAAACATCCATTTTTATACCTGAAGTATCTTCTATCACTTCTGCTACAATATTTAGATTTCCTTCTTCTCCATCTATAATCCAGTTATGATCATATCCATGACCATTGTTTAATTGATCATAATCATCATCTATGTTTTGTCCAACTACTCTAAATTCTGTAAAGTCCATTGGAGTATTTTTTATATTTCTAATTTCTCCCCTAGGAATACTTTCTTCATCAGCTGTAGTTATATAACTACCATATATCTTTAACTTATGATTTAATATGTCTCCTGACTCTTGTCCAGCCAAATTAAAATATGAGTGATTAGTTAAATTTACCACTGTATCCTTGTCGCTTTTAGCTTTATATTCTATTACAAGCTCATTTTTATTATTTAATCTGTAATTTACTGTAACATTTAAATTTCCTGGGTAATTTTCTTCCTTATCTTTGCTTAAATAAGTTAGCTCAAGATATTCACCTTGTTCATCTTCTTTAATTGTAGAGTTCCAAACCTGTTTATCAAAGCCCTTCTTTCCACCATGAAGATGATTATTTCCATCATTCTTTACTAGGTTGTATTCTTTTCCGCCAATTTTTATTACAGCTTCTTGTATTCTGTTAGCACAACGTCCTACTAACGCTCCAAAGTATACAGTACTTGTTGTATAATCATCTAAATCACCAAAGCCTAAAACTACATCTCTTTTATATCCATTTTTATCTGGAATGTCTAATGATAAAATAACTCCACCATAATTCATTATTCTTGCAGTCAATCCGTTTTCATTGCTTAATGAATATATATATATTTCTTTATTATCAATAATTTTATTAATTTTTTCTACTTTTATACTCAAAGTTTTGCTCCCCCCTTTTATCTCACTTTCACTTTTTAATTATATCACTGCATATTTTTAATGTAAATATTTTCATTAATTATTATACTATTAAATAGATAGGCAGCTTAATACTGCCTATCATTATATATCAATATTTTCTTTTCTCAATACCACCTCTAGATTATCCACAATTATATCTAAATTCTTTAAGATTTTATCATTACCTTCAATAAAGACTTTCTCTAAATTTTCTTTAAAATTTTCTGGCTTTATCTTACATTGATTTTCAATTATATCTATTAACTTTTTTTCTCCAGGATGAGGAATTTCATTGATGGCAAATAATATATCGAAATAGCTTGCTATAAATGCTGATAGCCTATGATTTATACTAACTAAATCATTTCTCCTCAGAGCTTTAGTTATTTGATTATAATATGAAGAAAAGCCTCTTCTTAAAATAGGATAATTTTTTTTCACTATATTATTTTTTAACTTTTCTGGATAGGCTATTTTACATTTATTTTGTAATTCTGTAAATACCCCATCTCTATCATAAACAATAACGGCATTTTTTACGTTATGCCAAAAGCAGGTTGTATATCCTATACATGCAATATTTCTATCTAATATGTTTGAAATTTGATCCTTTATCCAATTTATTTGAAAATATGTTATATCTACTTGTATATCTGAATTTCTTAAAAGAAATTCATCACCATCTCCCCAATAATCATTGCCTACTTCCATATAATCTGAAACTTTCTTAATAATCTGTGTTCTTCTATCATTATCAATTTCTTTTGATACTATAATATCTATATCTATATCCGAATAATTGTCTTTTCTACCGTTAGCTCCTGAACCTGCTAAAGTAATTGCCTTAACTTCCGGAATTCTTTTATACTCATTTACAAGCTGATATACCACCATGTTCATTCCCATAAAACTCACTCCTGCTTTTATTATATTCAAGTTAATAATGAATAGGTATTAAAATCTAACTATTCATCATTAACCTGTTTAATTGAAAATTACTTTATTAAGATGTAGGTACTTCTTGCTGAAACTTTAACCATAGAATCTTCTATTTTATATTGAGCTTTGCTATCAGCTTTTTCATTATCTACAAGCACACTCCACCCACCTTCATTCAAGTAAACTTCCACATCATACTTATTAGAATTAAATATTACAGCTATTTTACTATAACTTTCCTCATAATCTTCTGTATTAATCATATAACCTACTATATGATCTTCATTAAATTCATTACCTTTAGTCATAAAGGATATATTCTTTTGTATCTCTTTATTACTATTCATCCTAAAGGCTTTATATTCCTTTCTTAACTTAATGAGTCCTTTATAATAATTAAACAAATCAATATATCTCTATTTTCTAAGCCATTTAAGTTCATTTATATAGTCTGAAGAATTATAGCTATTTTCTATAATTTCTCCTTCTAAATTTTCCTTAACTCTTGCAAACTCTTCACCTTCATGCAAAAAACTTATACCTTGAGATGTTAACACTATAGCTGCTGCCAACTTATTCATTTTTAAGATTTCTTCTTCATTTTCATCCTTACAAGACATTCTAAGCTTATCAAACAAAGTATTATTATCATGAGCTGAATCATAAGTAATTGTTTGATATGGCTCATTAGCCCAAAATACTTTTGAGTAAATTACTTTTGATAAATCTATTTCATCATGCTTTGTAGAAGCACATATTGCATATTTTATAGACTCTTCAAAATTATCTCCTCCATTAACAAAGCCCAAAGATTCTTTTAAAAAAACTGAACCTTTTATAGAATCTCTTGCATCATCACTAAAGGCAGCAATTTGTAAATCATCAAATTTTATTATATTATTTTTAACTGCTGATTCATTACTATTTAATGGCGTATTATAACAAGTCCATCCTTCACCATACATAATAATTGATTCATCAACCTTATTTAACTCATTTCTAATTATCCTCATAGTTTCTAAATCATGAAGACCCATTAAATCAAACCTAAAACCATCAATATGATATTCCTTAACCCAATATAAGACAGAATCAATCATATATTTTCTATACATATACCTTTCAGATGCAGTCTCATTGCCACAGCCTGAACCATTGCTATAATTTCCATATTGATCCTGCCTATAATAGTAACCTGGAACAGTGATGTTTAAAGGAGATTCTAGATTATAGGTATGATTATAAACCATATCCATAACTACTCTAATGCCAGCTTGATGAAATTTATATACCATTTCTTTAAATTCACTAATTCTTACTGAACCTTCATATGGATTTGTAGAGTATGACCCTTCTGGAACATTATAATTTTGAGGATCATATCCCCAATTATAATTATCAGGACTATCATACCTTTCATCAATAGATCCGTAATCAAATACTGGCATTAGATGAATATGAGTTACTCCTAATTCCTTTAAATGGTCAAATCCTGTAGTTATGCTTGTATTTTTAATTTTACTATTTTCTAAAACAGCACCTATATACTTGCCTCTTAATGCTGGCAACACTCCTGAAGCTTCATTTTTAGTCAAATCTCTTATATGAGCTTCATATATTATTGAATCAGTTGCAGCTTTTAGTAAAGGTCTTTTATCATTACTCCATCTCGTGGGATTAGTAATTTCCATATCTATTACCATTGATTTTTCACCATTTATGGAAACAGCTTTTGCATATGGATCCACTGATTCATATGTTTTGCCATTATTTCTAACTAAATAATTATAATATTCACCATTTAAATCTTCATCTATTATAACTTGCCATACGCCTCTATCTTCTTTATTCATTTTTATGATAGTCTTATTAGAATCTAGGTTATTATACTCTTTCCCATATAAAATTAACTGAACTTCTTCTGATAATGGTGCCCATAATTTAAATTCGCTACTATTCTTAGAATATATTACCCCTAGCTCTCCATCATAATTATACTTTTCATTAAATTCTTTTGATTCAAAATAATTACTTTCCATAATATTTATTCCTCTCATACTCTTTTATCCTAATATGCCTTTAAGTATCGTTTCTATAGTCTACATTTTATTTTTACTTTTTTTACCATTTATTTTTTATTATATCATACATTATATTTTTTTACTGCTTCATTTGTGAAATTTATAATTTCTCTAAAAAAGACAATGTAATTCTTAATATAAAAAATATTTTATTTTTTATATTAAAATTCACTTAAAGTTCACATACTATATCTATAGTGTGGAACAAGAAAATATAATTTTTGTTTTACATCAAGTTTTCAAGGAGGTATTTATATGAAAAAAAAATCTTTATCTTTAATGCTAATTTCTTTATTAGTATCTACCGAAACATTAATTATGCCTACAGCTCAAGCTTTTGCTTCAGTAGATACTGCTGATATCCTACCATGTTCTTGTGATGATGAGCGTCATAAAGATAATTGTGAAAAAGAAGAGAAAAAAACTGAAAAATATAAAAAAGATTGTGAAAAAGAAAAGAAAGAAATTGAAAAAGATTGCAAAGATAATAAAAATTCTGGAGAAAAGGAGCAAAAAAAAGAAGTTTGTCCTGATATGCAATTTTGGACTGAAGATAATATTAAATTATTAAACTCAGATCAAAAAAATAAATTATGTGAAATTCAAGAAAAAATAAAAAAAGGCACTGCCCTTGATGAAAGTGATAAAAAAGCTTTATTTGAATTAAGAGATGCAGTATTTAAATGTAAACTTGGCGATAAAAAATATGAAGAATTTAAAAAACTAATTGAAAAGAAAAAATGTGGCGATAAATTAACAAAAGAAGAAGAAGAAAAATTAAAATGTTATTTTAAAGAGCTAAAATAGATCATAATTACATATTTTTATTTGCAAATAAAAAGGCTGTAATGAATAATCATTATAGCCTTCCTTAATTAAACAATAATTATCTATTATTGTTGTTTGCTTTTCTTGCTCTTCTGCATTCTACGCATCTCTTTGGTTCATTATCAAAACCTTTTTCTTTGTAGAAAGCTTGTTCACCTTCTGTAAATATAAACTCTTTTCCACAATCTTGACATACTAATGTCTTATCCATTATTAATTCCTCCACTTCAAAAGATTAATTAAATAATAATGTCTCTCTAACTCTTGGAGAAATTTATTATCATCAGAATCTTTTTTATTAATTATTACTGTTTAATTATACCATCTTATAAAGCTTTTACAACGTTTTTTTACTAAATTAATCATATTTTTACAATATTTACTTCAGAAGGAATGCTAAACAGCACTCCTTCTTTATTTAATACAAATACTATTACTTAAGTTCAAATGACTGACAATCTGTACATTCCACTTGTTTTGGATTTGCTTCATGTGTTCCTACTTGAATGACATCTAATGTACAGTATTGTTTATTTGTATTATTATACTTACAACTATCTACACTACATTTAATTCCTGGATTAATATTCAAAATACTCACCTCCTAACAAGATTATTATTAGTAGGTACTGCTGAAATTATTCTCCATAAAACTGTATTATTTATCTTCTATTTTGAATATCTTGTTACATATCCACATCTCTTACATAACTCTTCTATAGCCTTTCTATTAGAAAATCCATCATATAATTCTTTTGCTCTCTGAGAGTTAATAATATCTTTTAAGGAGCTCTCAAATATATTTCCTAGAGGGATATTTCCTTCACTATCAAGACAACATGGCACTACAGTTCCATCCACTAAGATACCTATCTGATCTCTTAGCCCATAGCAAAATGCACTTTCACTAATAACTTCTCTATTAATATTAGGCCATTCAAATTTTTCCGCACTATTTACATAAACATTCTTACTTACCTTTATTCCTGGCTTATTACTTAAAGCTTCTTTAATATTTACTTCAGAATTCAAGCCATCTTGCAACATTTTTAATATATCATCATTTAAAGTATTCTTTCCCTTTAAATTTAAAACTCCGTTATCCATATTCCATAACCTTATAGAACATATAATACTTTCTTTTGCTTCATTAATAAAATTTAATACTTCAGATACATATTCCTCTAGTTCTTTAGTTACTTTATTTGCTTCAAAACTATGAAGTGATATATTTACTTGTCTTAATGCCTTGGCATTTATAAGACTATCTTTTTCTTTTTCTAATAAAGTTCCATTGGTAGTTATATTTACTTTTAAACCATTTTCATAACAAATCTCTAAAAATCTTGCTAAATTTTTATTTAGTAGAGGCTCTCCCATTAAGTGAAAATATACATGATCAGTATAAGGCTTTACTTTTTCTATTATTTCTTTAAACTTTTCTTCATCACTAAATTGAAGCTTTCTTCCTGTCTTAGGGCAAAAGTTACAACTTAAATTGCAAACATTAGTTATTTCTATATAAACTTTTTTAAATCTTTTCATTTATTTTCTCCTTTGCATAATTTTCATGTAATATACAATAAGAAAACCCAGCAGAAGCTGAGTTTTCTAATCATTCATCATTAAATAAATGGGTTATAAAATCTACTACCATTTTTAATTGTCATTATTATAGCTACGATAAATATTATGCTTACTAAAAATATAGATATATAGTCACGTTTTTCAAACTTTCTTCCACTATACCAAGTACGGCTTTTACCATTACCAAAAGCTCTTAGTTCCATTGCTGAGCTAATGGTTTCAATTCTTTCTAAACTTGAAAAAACAAGTGGCATTATTATAGCCGCTGAACTCTTTATACGATTAAATAAGCTTTCTTTATTTGACATTTCAATTCCTCTTGCTTGTTGAGCAAATGATATTTCCTGATAATCTCTTTGTACATCTGGAATATATCTTAAAGCTATAGCCACTGAATAAGCTATTTTATAATTTACACCTATCTTATTTAAAGATGCAGCAAATTCACTTGGATTTGTAGCAACTATAAATAATAATGCCATAGGTATTATTGCAAAATATTTTAACGTTATGTTTAATTGATAAAATAACTGCTGCGTAGTTATAGTATACTGACCTGCAATATGGAACAAATCAGTCCTGCTTCCATAAATATACGTTCCCTCTAAAGGTGAAAATAAAAATATAGCAATATTATTAATTAGTAAAAATACTAAAATTAAATAAAATACAAATGATACAGTTTTAAATTCAACCTTTGATATCTTAAATATGGCTACGCTACAAATAACCATCACAACAAGGATTCTTGTGTCATAAGTCACCATCGATGCTAATGCCCAAATAACTAGACATATAAGCTTAGTTGCTCCAGTTAATTTATGTATAGGTGAGTTTATCTCTGAATACTCTAGCATTGCGCTCATATTCCCCTTATCCTCCTATCATAATTTATAAACCTTCTTACAAATTCCCTTGGGTCTTCTATACCACTCTTTACTGCTAATGCATATAATGAAGTTTCTTTTAAATTAGCTTCTTTTATGATATTCTCATTAGTTAAAATATTGGCTGCCGTATCTTCTGCAAGCTTCTTTCCATTGGATAATACAATTGCTCTATTGGTATATTCAAGCATTAAGTGCATATCATGTGTTATCATCACAATAGTAACTCCACTTTTATTTAATTCCCTTAAGAACTCCATAATTTCTGTATAGTGTTTAAAATCTTGCCCTGCTGTAGGCTCATCTAATATTATCACTTCTGGGTTAAGTACTAATATAGAAGCTATAGTAACACGCTTCTTTTGCCCAAAACTTAAAGCAGAAATTGGCCAATTCCTAAATTCATATAATCCACATATCTTTAATGTATTATATACTCTTTCTTTAATTTCATCTTCTGGAATACCTCGCACTTTTAATCCTAAGGCAACTTCATCAAAAATCATGGCTTTTGAAATCATTTGATTAGGGTTTTGCATTACTATACCTATTTTATCTGCTCTTTCTTTTATACTTTGCCCTGCAATATCTTCATTTTTAAATAAAATTCTTCCAGAGGTTGGCTTGTAGAATCCACAAATAAGTTTTGATATAGTTGATTTTCCAGCACCATTTTTTCCAACTATACTAATCATTTCACCTTTCTTTATATCAAAAGATACACCATGTAGTATTTCCTTTTCTTTAGAATAACCAAAGCTGATGTCCTCTAATCTTAAAATACTCTCATTATCATATGACGTTTCTTCACTGCTTAGTGATGTATACCAATCAGCAAGTTTTTCCTTGAAAACATCAACATTTAGTTTATCTATATGCTCTGGACTACACTGAGGATTTATCTCACAACCAGCATATTTTAATGCAGAAATATATAGAGGTTCTCTAATTCCAGATTCAGTTAGTAAATTGCAACTTAATAATTCTTTTGGTTTTATATCACTAACGATTTCCCCATTATTAACCACAATTATCCTATCAACATTGCAATGTAATACATCTTCTAATCTATGCTCAATTATTATTATAGTTTTTTTATTTTCCTTTTGAATCTTATCTATAAGCTCAATAGCACTTTTTCCTGTAGCTGGATCTAAGCTTGCTAATGGTTCATCAAATAAAAGTATCTCAGCTTCTCCTACCATAGCTCCTGCTAATGTTACTCTTTGTTTTTGTCCTCCAGATAATCTATGTGGAGCACTATTTAAATGAGTATCTATTTCTACTATCTTTGATACCATTTGAACTCTTCTTTTCATTTCTTCTTGCTCTACACAGTCATTTTCTAATTTAAAAGCTATATCTTCTGCCACTGTCAGCCCTATAAATTGACTATCTGGATCTTGAAGAACTGTTCCAACCATATTTGAAATCTTAGCTATGCTAAGTTCCTTTGTTTCTTTTCCATTTATCTTTAAACTACCTTTAATTTCACCTTTATAAGAAAATGGTACCAGTCCATTTATACAATTCGATAATGTACTTTTACCAGAACCTGACGGCCCTACAATAAGAACCTTCTCACCTTTATAAATAGTTAAATTTATATTATTTAATGTAGGTTTTGCTTGAGCTCTGTATTGAAAACTAAAATCCTTAAATTCAATTGCTGGTTTTTTCATACAAAATTCCTTCTCCATTTTATTTTATTACCACTAACAAATATACTATATTTTAAGCTATATGTCATTAACTTAATTATGATAAAAGTAAAAAGACAAAGAATTATGTCAAAAAAACATATTTCTTTGCCTTTTATTTCTATTCTTTATGTAAGCTTCCCTTTTTAACTCTCGTCTTTGTATATGTTGCAATAAGTATACTTCCAAGTATTCCAACCATCAATATATTAAATCCAAAAGATACAGCCCCTTGAACAAATACTTTCTTGACAGGCTCTGCATAAATAAGCACATCTAATCCCGGTGCTACTAATAACCATGCAATAGCATTTGCTATTATTTGATATATATTAAATACTATTATTTTGTTTCTTCCAAACTCACCATCTTCAAGATTAAGCCTTTTTTTAGATAATCCTATTACTAATCCAACTATACCTGAAGCAATAATCCAGCTTATCCAAGGTGAACCATAAAGAATTAAATCCTTTAATAAATGTCCAACAAGTCCAATTGATAATCCAGCAACTGGTCCATAAATTACAGCCATTAATGCTAAGAATGCATATACTGTTTCAACATTGGTATTTGGTATAAATGTTGGAATAGAACCAAAACGGCTTAAAATTATAAATACCGCTGCTCCTATACCTATAGCTACGATAATATTTATAGATAATTTACTTTCACTCACAATCTTTACCCCCTTCTAATAATCATATACATCTTAGAATATATTATTAATGCCCATTCGTCAAGATTATATGTCATTCAACAAAATTCTATATTATTTAACAAAATTATTTATTATCTACTTCCTTCTTCCATCTAAAGATAAGCTTTAATAATTTTGCTCTATCAAAAGGTATTAATGGATAAAGATATGAATCGCCTGTAATTGTCTTAGTTGTAGCTATTATTATTGTATTTATTATTATTCCTGCAATAAAACCTAATGTACCAAAAATTCCTGTTAATAAAAGAAGTATTAACCTAGTAAATTTAAATGCATAACTTAACTCCACACTTGGTTGAACAAAGCTAGTAAGTGCTACTATTGCCATATAAAGAATAGTTTGTGGTGTGAACCATCCAGTCTGGACAGCATAATCTCCTAATATAAGTCCACCAATTATCGATAATGAAGTACCTAATGAATCTGGTGTATTAAGCGATGCCAATTTCAATCCATCAATAGCAAATTCACCAATAATAAATTGAAAAAATATAGGTATATTATATGAGTCCTTTGGTAATAGAAAACTAAAAAAACCTCCTGCAAAATTCATTAGCCAGCTTGGATTATCTGTTAATAATACATATACAGGCGTTAAAAATAAATTTGCAATAAGCACCACTATTCTAATGAGCTTTAAGTAATTACCAGTAAGTACAGGAAGATAGTAATCATCTACTGATTGTAAAAAGCTAAATACTGTAGTTGGTAAAATCAATATGGATGGGGTATTATCTATTATTATGATTATACTTCCTTCTACTAGCTGTGCTGCTGCAACATCTGGCCTTTCAGTATACCTTATCTTTGGGAATGGTGTAACCCAACTTTTACTATTTATTGATTCAACAAAGCTTTGATCACCTAAAGTCAGTGACTTAATATTTAGGTTTTCAATCATATCATTTATCTTTTTTAATTCGTCTGGCTTAATCTTGTCAGAAATATATCCCACAGCTACATCTGTCTTTGATATACTACCAATACTATGCATTTCAAAAACTAAATGAGGATCTCTTATCCTTCTTCTAATTAATGCTGTATTAAATACAATTGTTTCTACAAATCCATCATGTGCCCCTCTTAATACCTTTTCCTTATTTGGTTCATCAACACCTCTTACAGGATATGTTCTAAAATCTAGAACTATAGCCTCTTTCCATGGTCCAAGCATTATGGTCTGACCGCTTAATACTGCTTTAACAAGGCTATCTACATCATCATCAGTACTTGCTTCTATGGAGCTCAAAGCCTTTTCAATTAATTCATTGGTACTTTTTATACTGTCGAAATCTTCTTTTTTTAAATTATACATATCTCTTCGTACGTATTCTAAATTAGTGTCCTTTACAAAACCATCTAAATAATATAAATAAAATTTGGTATTATGAACATCTACTATCCTTGCTAGCATATCAAATGTATTTCCTACATTTAGATTTTTCTCAATGATTTCTATATTTTTCTTTAAATCATCAGTTAACTTCATCTTACGCATACCCCCTAAATCTTTAGTATTATCTTTAGTATGCTTATTTTTAAACTAAATTATCCATTTTCAATTACCACTGAAAAAAAGTGCAGCTTTTTGCTGCACTTATCATTAATATATACTTTCAGTTATAAACTTTTCAAGTCCCTTTTGTCCTTTTTCAGTTCTCTTAAATACACCTGCATCTTCAAGAACTCTACTAAATATTTGTCCAACACTCTCTTTCACTATTCTTCTAGCTTCTTCTAATGAGACATTTCTATTTTGCTCTATAAGCTCTTCTATCCATGGAACGTGCTTATCTAATGCTGGGTTATTTAATGCTTCTTCTTTATTATATTTAGTGTTGTCACATAATAAATCTGCTATTAATTCTAATTCATTTTGTAATCTTCCTGGCAATACTGCTAATCCCATAACCTCAATTAACCCAATATTTTCTTTCTTAATATGATGAAGTTCCTCATGAGGATGGAATATTCCATCTGGATATTCTTCAGTAGTTCTATTATTTCTTAAGACTATATCCATTTCATAAGCATCACCATTTCTCCTAGCAATAGGCGTAACTGTATTGTGAGGAACATCTCCTGAATATGCTAAAATATCATTTTCTTCATCAGAATATCCCTTCCAACTATTGTATATCTCCATTGCAGCATTTATTACTCTATCCTTATTATTAGAACTTAATCTCACTACCGTCATTGGCCATTTTACAGTTCCAATCTCAACATCTTCAAATTTATGATTTGTATAAGTCTTTTCAATAGCTGCCATTTCCATTGGGAACTTATGTCTTCCACCTTGATAATGATCATGAGTAAGTATTGAGCCACCTACTATTGGAAGATCTGCATTAGATCCTATAAAATAATGTGGGAATTTATCAATAAACTCAACAAGCCTAGTTAAGGAATCTTTTGTAAGCTTCATTGGTTCATGTTTTCCACTAAAAACTATACAATGTTCATTATAATAAACATATGGTGAATATTGCATATACCATTGTTTATTTTGAAGCTCTAAAGGTATTACTCTATGATTTTGTCTAGCTGGATGATTTAAACGTCCTTGATACCCTACATTTTCTACACAAAGAAGGCATTTAGGATATGTAGCTGCTTTCATCAGCTTAGCCTTAGCTATCTCCTTTGGATCTTTTTCTGGCTTAGATAAATTTACAGTTATCTCTAAATCACCATATTCTGTTGGTGCAAGCCACCATAAGTTTTTATTTACTCTTTCAGTCATTATATAATTTGATGATTTACTTAAATCATAATACCAATCTGTTGCTTTTTCTATACTATTCTTTTCTGCCTTTTCATAGAACTTCTTAACAACTTGTCCTTCTGTAGGCATAACTAATCCCATTATTTTAGCATCTAATAAATCTCTATAAGTTGTTGTATTTTCTTCAATTATTCCTTTTTCATAAGCATAATCTAAAATATTTTCTAATATTTCTACAGGAGTTTCACGAGCATCATCCTTTACTTCTCCCTGAAAAGGTTCTTCAACGTTTAAAACAGCCATTAATGAATTTCTTACAGGAATTATATCCCATACTGTTATCATTTTCTTCCTAACTGCAAATTTAATTAATCTTTCAATTTCATATGCCACATTCACCATTTTTGTTCCTCCATGTTCTAAATACCATATATTATTTAATTAAAAACTATTTTTTCACCTTCAAACAATTCTTTAATAACTAAAGTTACAGCACCTATGGTTGCTGCATCTTCTCCCAATGAAGATTTTGTAATCCTCACAGTTTCAGCCGAAAGCTTTAATGCTCTTTTGCTTACTTCCTCTTCAATAATCTCTATTGCATGAGAATTATCTTTAAATATTTCACCAACCATTATTATATATTCTGGGTTTAATATGTTAATCAAATTAGAAATTACCATTCCTATATACATAGCTGCTTCAGCAATTGCATTCACTGCCAAAGAATCCTTTTCTTTGGCTGCATCACATATATCCTTAATTGTTATCCTTTCAATACTACCTTTTTTTAATAAGATACTTTGAAAATCATTTTTTAATAACTCTACTACTTTTTCTACTATACTATTATTAGAAGAAATTGTTTCTAAACAACCATAATTTCCACAATTACATCTTCTTCCATCATTTCTTACGGAAATATGCCCAATTTCACCAGCACTAAAATTAACTCCATAATAAGGTTTATTATCTATAATTATTCCTGCTCCAATACCATTGGAAACATTAATCACTATGAAATTTTCCTTGCTTTTTGCTATGCCAAACCAACTTTCTCCTAAAGCCATGGCCCTCACATCATTATCAAGGAAAATAGGATACTCTATTTTTTCTGATAACTCCTTTTTTATATCTATATTTCTCCAACCATAGTAAGGAGAATATTCTGATATACCTGTATAAGAATTTACTATACCATGCATAGCAATCCCCACACCTATAATCTTTTCTTTATGGATACCACTTTCATCTATTATCTCATTTACTAAATTTACTATTACTGATAATACATTATCTTTATTTCTATCTTGATTTTCTAAATCCACTGATTTTTTAATTAGTATCTCAGCTATAATATTACTTATTACTACTTCTATTTTTCCAACTCCAATGCTAACACCTATTATATAGCGAGCATTTGGATCTAATTCTAAGATTATAGGTGGCCTTCCTCCACTTGATTCACCAATCCTACTTTGAACTAGATATCCTCTTTCCATTAGCTCTTTCGTAATATTGGTTATGGTGGCGGGAGTAAGTCCTGTAATCTTTGCAATATCTGCCCTTGATAAAGCTCCATTACCCATTACAGCTTTTAAAACAACGGAAATATTTAATTGTTTCATTAATTCAAAGCTACCCTTTATCAATATCTCCACCTCATAAACCTTTGTTAATTATTTTAATAAAGTATATAAAAAAATATTCATGAAATTGTTTACTTACTTAAATTCTATACTTATTCCAATAAACTGTCAATAAATTTTTCATATAACCTAAAAATAAAGAAGCTGAAAATTTTTAGCTTCTTTATTTTTCTCTAACTAATTCATAATTATTTCTTGGCTCTTTCTACCCTAAGCTTCTTTCCTTTTATGGTCATATCCTTTAAAGCATTTAGAACTTTATTACCTTTGCCGTTTAATATATCCACATAGGAAGCAATATCTTGTACATCAATAATTCCTATATCTTCTGAATTAACACCATCAATTCTCGAAATAGCTCCAACTATGTCTCCTGCTCTTATTTTCTTTTTCTTACCACCATTTAAATATATCTTAATGATTGCTTTTTCTACTTCTTTAGTCTTATTTTTTTTAGCCTTAGGATTTGTTTTTAGCTTGTTGGCACTTGCTTCTTTTTCTCTTATTTCATTATTTGATATTGGCTCAATCTCATTAATTTCAAAGCCTATGTACTCTTGGATTTGCCCTAAAAGTCTACCTTCATACTGATTTACTAAACTTATGGCCTTTCCTTTAGATCCTGCTCTTCCTGTTCTCCCTATTCTATGTACATATGCTTCTTTTTCCACTGGAAGATCATAATTAATTACATGAGTAAGACCTTCAACATCGATTCCTCTTGCTGCAATATCTGTAGCCACAAGTATTCTGAAGAATCCTTTTTTAAATCTTTCCATGGTAGCCATTCTATCCTTTTGCATCATTCCACCATGTATCTTATCAACTGAATATCCTTTTCTCTTAAGATTTTCTGCTACTTTATCTACATTTTCCTTTGTTTTACAAAACACAACTACCCCTTCTGGTATTTCTTTTATCAATACCTTACGCAGTTCATTTAATTTATCTTCTTCATTTATTTTATATAACTCATGGGTAATTTTATCAGTTATCAGCTTTTGAGCCTTAATTTCAATATTTTCAGGATTATTCATATAACTATTACTTAAATCTAGAATTTCCTCTGGTATTGTTGCTGAAAATAACATTGTCTGTCTTTTATCATTAAGTTTTGAAACAATAGATTTTACCTGATCAACAAAGCCCATATTTAGCATTTCATCTGCTTCATCTATTACTAAGATGTTTATACCTGTTATGTCAAATGTCCCTCTTTCAATATGGTCAATCACCCTACCTGGAGTACCTACCACTATATGAGTTCTTTGCTTTAACTCTCTTATCTGCTCTGAAAAAGGCTGTTTACCAAATATAGCTGCCACTCTTATTCTTTTTAATCTACCTAAGCTCTGAATTTCTTCTTTAACTTGTATGGCAAGTTCTCTTGTAGGCGTTAATACCAAGGCTTGCGGCTTAGTATTATCCCATATTACCTTTTCACATACTGGTATGGCAAAAGCTGCTGTCTTTCCACTACCTGTTTGTGATTTCACCACTATATCCTTACCCTCTAATGCTTCAGGAATAACTCTTTTCTGCACATCAGAAGGATTCTTATACCCCATAGCATCTATAGATTTCTTAATTTCTTCACTTATTTTATATTTTTCAAATCCATTTTCCACTATCTTTACCTCTTCATTAAATATATTTTCATCTATCTAGTATAACCTAAAAATAAAAGAAGTGAGATATCTTTCTTAAATATTTCACTCCTTATCATTGATTATACTTCCATTATTATAGGTATAATGGTAGGTCTTCTTTTAGTTCTATCATAAATATAATTTTCTACAGTTCTCTTTACATTGCCCTTTAATACATACCATTCAATTATTTCCTTATCTAAACACTTTGTTAACTCTTCTGTTGCTAATGATTTTACAACTTTTATCAGCTCTTCTGATTCCTTAACATATACAAATCCTCTAGTAACAATATCAGGTCCTGAAACAATACTTAACGTCTCTTTTTCTATGGTAACTACTATTATAACCATACCATCTTGTGCTAGATTTCTCCTATCTTTAAGTACTATATTGCCAACATCACCTACTCCTAGTCCATCTACATATACTGCCCCTGCCCTTACCTTACCATCCTTTTTACAACTATCTTTAGTTAATTCTAAAACTTGACCTGTTTCTAAAATAAAGACATTCTTTCTAGGCATTCCCATATCTACAGCCAAATCTCCATGATGCTTTAAATGCCTATATTCACCATGTACTGGCATAAAGTATTTAGGTTTCACTATGGTATGAATCATCTTTAATTCTTCTTTATAAGCATGACCAGACACATGTACTTCCTCTAGATCATCATAAATAACTTCTGCTCCTCTTCTAAATAATTCATTGATAACTTTAGATATCAATTTATCGTTTCCTGGTATGGGGGATGCAGAAATAATAAATGTATCTTTGGGCTCTATGCTAATTTTTCTATGGCTTGAAAAAGCTATTCTTGCCAGTGCTGCCATAGGCTCTCCTTGGCTTCCTGTGGTTATTATTGTTATTTGTTCATTGGAGTATTTAGATATATCATCCAAATTTATTATATCTGTATCTGGTATATGTAAGTATCCTAACTCTCTTGCTACATTTGATATATTTTCCATACTTCTACCACTAAAAGATACCTTTCTCTTATACTTAAGAGATAAATGTATTATTTGCTGCATTCTATGAATATTAGATGCAAATGTAGCAACTATAATTCTTCCTTTACTATTGGCAAAAAGAGTATTTAAAGTCTTTTCTATTGATTTTTCTGATGGCGAATATCCAGGAATTTCAACATTTGTGCTATCTGCCATCAATAACAAAACCCCTTCATTACCTAAATTAGAAATTCTCTGGAGATCTATTACCTTACCATCAATAGGAGTATAATCAATTTTAAAATCTCCTGTATGTAGAATTGTACCTACTTCTGTATATATTGCTAATGCACATGAATCAGCAATACTATGAGTAACTCTAATAAATTCTATCTTTATCTTATCAAAGGCTACCATATCTCCTGCTTCAACATTTATAAGAGTGCTTTCATTTAAAATATTATGCTCTTCTAATTTTGATTTTACTAAACCTAATGTGAGTTTTGTCCCGTATACTGGAACATTTAACTGTTTAAGTATATATGGCAGAGCTCCTATATGATCCTCATGTCCATGGGTTAAAAAGAATCCTTTAACTTTTTTTCTATTATTAACTAAATAGGTTATATCTGGAATTATTAAATCCACTCCATACATATCTTCATCTGGAAAAGCTATTCCGCAATCTATTACTATTATTTCATCTTCATATTCTATGGCTGTGATATTTTTCCCTATTTCACCTAATCCACCAAGTGGAATTATTCTAATTGTACCTTCTTTCATCATATAATCACCTTTCGAACTAATATAACTAAACATTCTTACTTTATATTTATTATTTGTTTTTATTAATTATTTAATTCTTTATATTTAATTTTATGAATATTCAATGAAAGAAAACAACTGTACATATAACAGATACTAAAATAATTAATTAATACTAACTACTACTTTTTATTTACTTACATTACCTGCTACGTTTAATACATCCCATGTTCTTGAGAATGGAGGTGCATAACTTAAGTCAAGCATTCCTAATTGTGCAGTTGTCATCTTAGCAAATATACATGTAGCTATTACATTACATCTTTGAACTGCATCTTTGTATCCTGCAACTTGCCCTCCATAAATAACTTTTGTATGAGCATCATAAATTAGTTTAACATATATCTTTGTTTGTCCTGGATAATAACTAGTATGATTCATATCAGTAATAAACTTAGTCTTATAATCAAATCCTAAAGCTTTAACTTCTTTTTCAGAAAGTCCTGTTCTAGCTGCTTCCATATCCATAACCTTTATACAGCTTGATGCAAGAGAACCTTGGAATTCATTATTGGCACCAGCTAAGTTTTCTCCAACAATTCTTCCAAGTTTATTAGCACCAGTTGCCAATGGCACATACACAGGCTTATTAGTTATTACACTATTGATTGTTGCACAATCTCCAGCTGCATATACATCTTCTATTGAAGTTCTTCCATACTTATCAACAACTATTGCACCATTTTTAAGCATTTCTAATTTTTCATTTTTCACAAAAGCAGTATTTGGCCTAAATCCTGTAGCCACAATAACTATATCTGTTTCAAACTCTCTTTTATTAGTCTTAATATTAGTTGCTTTACCAGCTGTAGTTATTTCCATAACAGTTTCATCTAATAATAAATTAACATCATGCTTTCTGATTTCTTCTTCTAATAAATTAGTTATTTCTTCATCGAAAACCTCTGCTAAAATTCTATCTTGTAGTTGAACAACTGTTACTTCTTTTCCTCTCTTTTTAGCTGCTTCTACGGCTTCAACACCAATAAATCCTGCACCTATTACTGTAACTCTTTTTAAGTTTTCATTTTCCATTAATACTCTTAATTTATTACCATCATCCATTGATTTAAGTGTTAAAACATTTTCTGAATCTATTCCTTTAATAGGTGGAATTATACTTGAAGCACCACTAGCAATCATCAGCTTATCATAGCTCTCTTCAATAATCATATTTTGAATTAAATCTTTTACTCTTAATTTTTTATTATCAAAATCTACTTCTAAAACCTCATGATTAGTAAATAAGTTTATTCCTGTTTTTCTAAATTCTTCAGCAGTTCTTGCTATCATTTCATTAGAGTCATCAAAAAATCCACCTGCATAATATGGCAGTCCACAAGCTCCAAATGAAACTATATCTCCTTTTTCATATACTATTACCTCATCATTAGGTGACATTCTTTTTAATTTTGCAGCAGCACTCATTCCAGCCGCAATTCCACCAATAATTATAACTTTCATATGCACCATCCTTCGTTTTTATATTTATGATTTATTTTATATCTATTTCCCCAAATATAGCAACATATTTTACATTTACTTTTGGAGTATTTTCTATATCCTTATTTTTTCTAACATGATATAATCTTTATATAATTTTATGGAGGTCTTTTTACATGAATCTTTATGAAAAAACGTTAAGTGAAGAAATAGTCTATACAGGTGATTATCTAACATTTACTAAGGTAAAAGTTCAACTGCCTGATGGCAATGAAGCTAACAGAGATATTATTAAACACCCTGGTGCTTGTGGAATAATTCCTTTTGTAGATGAAAATCACATAATCTTAATAAGACAATTTAGAAAATCTATTGATAAGGTCATTTATGAAATTCCTGCTGGAAAATTATCTTCTGATGAATCTCCTGAAAATTGTGCTTATAGAGAGCTAGAAGAAGAAACAGGTTATCAAGCTTCTTCATTATTTCATCTTGGAACTGTTGCTATTGTTCCTGGATATTGTGATGAATTACTCTATATTTATAAAGCAACAAATCTTTCTCTATCAAAAAAACATGAAGATTTTGATGAGTTTACAGAAGTAGAAATTTTTACTCTTGAAGAAGTTAAGAATATGATTAAAAGCGGTGAAATAATTGATGCTAAAACAATAACGGCTTTAGCATACACTATGATAATGGATAATTATTAAAAGCTTGTAAAAGCTTTATAATCATCCATTTTTTAATTATCCATTGCCTTTTCTGTTAAGTTAAAGTTTTTCTACCTTTGGCTCATCATCTGTATTCTATATGGTTTATCCATGTCTTACTAATATATATCCTTATAAATGCCTCATAAAAATTACTGCATATTTAATACTTTTTCTATAGCCTTGCCAACCCCATCATTATTATTTGTCTCTGTTACATATGTAGCTATTTTCTTTATCTCATCTATTGCATTTTTCATTGCATATGAATTTTTAAATTCAGTAAACATTGAATAATCATTAAAGCTATCTCCTAAGACCATAACCTCATCTTTTTCAATGCCCTTCATCTCTGCTACTTTTGCTAATATTAATCCCTTTTGTGCTTGTATATCATTTACTTCTATATCATATTCTGAAGTTGAAGCAACTGCTAAACCACCTATTTCATTTATTTTCTTCTTCAAATTTCTTATAATATATTTATCTTTATGAGAAGTTATTATCTTATAAAATACAATTTCTGAACTTATCATTTTATCAATATCTTCTATATGAAACTCTATCATTTTTTCTCTTATCTCAGTTAATAATTTGATTATATTATCTTTTGTCATTTCTTTATTAAATTCTTTAATTCTATTTACAGCATTATCAAAATCTTCCTTTGAATATTTTGTAGTAAAAATACCTTCACTAGTATATATATCAACTATACTGCTTTCCTTTAATATTTCTTCTATAACTGCTTTTACTTTACTTTTTTCAATTCCTATAGATTCTATAACTTCTCCATTACAATCTCTATATTCAGCCCCATTCATAACTATAGCTTCGCATTTCAACTCATACTTATCTAAAAATGGTTTAACCATAGAATAATCTCTACCTGTAGCTATAGCAAATTCTATTCCTGATTCTTGTGCTCTTCTTATAGCACTTAAATTTCCTGATGATATTTGGTGACTACTATTAATTAATGTTCCATCCATATCAGATGCAATAAGCTTTATCATAAACTGCTCTCCTTTATCTTTACGAAATATTTATTATTAACTTCTTTTTTTTATATATTAATCATAATATACTTATGTAATAAATTACAATGGGGTACATTAAAATGATTGATAAATATTCTTTTATTCCTTTACTTTTATCTACTTTAGCAGGATTATCTACAGTTATTGGAGCTATCATAGTGTTCTTTAATAAAACAAAAAATGAAAAATTTTTAACATTCTCCTTGGGATTTTCTGCAGGAGTTATGATTACCGTATCATTTACAGATTTATTTCCCACTGCTGAAGAATCTATCTCTAAATATCATGGGGAATTTCAAGGAGTGATTTGGTCTATTCTCTTTTTACTTATTGGTGGATTGATTGCTTTTTTAATTGATAGTTTCTTACCTGATGATGAAAAAAACTCTCTCAAAGAGTCCAATAAAAACTATGGTCTATTCAGGGTTGGTTTAGTATCTACAATTGCTTTAATGCTACATAACTTCCCTGAAGGAATTGCTACCTTTGTTTCTGGATACCAAGATATTGGTCTAGGAATATCTGTTGCTTTTGCTATAGCTTTGCATAATATTCCTGAAGGTATTGCCATTGCTATGCCTATATATTTTTCAACTGGTAGTCGATATAAAGCAATTAAATATTCCTTTTGGTCTGGAATGACTGAACCACTAGGAGCATTTTTATCATTTTTATTCTTAAAACCATTTATTAATGAACTTATTCTTGGCATAATTTTTGCTGTAGTCTGTGGCATTATGATTTATATATCACTGGCAGAACTTATTCCATCATCACGCTCATACGGTCACATAAAACTATCATTGTTATCTATTTTCCTTGGCATTTCCATTATGCCAATAAGCCATATACTTTTGTAATTGATAGTTAATAATGGATAATTTTGAATAAAAGTCCATTATCAATACTTTGATTTTATAGATAATCAAGACACAAAATTGTGATAATTTTGAATAAAAGTCCATTATCAATTATAAAAGAGGTGTAATTTATGAATAATTTTAATATTACCGATAAGCTTCTTAAAATATTTAATATTACAGAAAATTCATTAAATGAGCGAAAAGTCATATTTCCCATAGATATATTTATAGCTCTGATCTTAGAAAATACCGGCATCATAAAGGATTTAAATAACCATTTTCTTCATAAGCTCCATAAGTATAAAGAAATGGCTCTAAATCTCCCTAGAAATATTGAAGGGAATAAAAATCAATTTTTCATCACACCAATAAGTGACAGTACTTTAGAAATTCTAACTGAATCCTTGCAAATTATGAATAAACGAAAACAAACGTATCTCACTGAAATTTATGTTCTAAAAGCATTAATAAAAATACCTAGTGAAGTAACTGCTGCCCTTACCAAAGAAGAGATTCATTATCTACAAAAGTTTTGTAACACCTCCAAAGACTTACTAGTTGACTTAAGAAATATTTATTCATTTAATAATAAACAAAATAAGAATTTTGTTATAAGAAAGGCACTGAATAAAGATAAATATATACTATATGATTTTGTAAAAGAAAATTTTAATTCTATATGGGCTGATTCATTGGTATCTATCTTTCCTTCAAATAATATACCAATTTATCTTGTACTAATTAATGACCACATAATTGGTTTTAGTTCATATGATATTCTAGGTACTAGCATATTTGGTCCTATTGGTGTACTGAAAGATTTTAGAAAACACTCTATTGGTAAAATCCTTTTGAACAAATGTCTATGGGATATGAAGCTAAGAGGTGATTCAATAGTAATTATAAAAAACGCAGGTCCTATTGAATTTTATGAAAAGTGCTGCAACGCAAATATTATTTAATTTTTTCTTAATAATTTTTTCACTTTTGATTTATAATAATTATTTAGTATAATACTAATATAAAAAAATAGAGACTGGTAACCCGGCGAGGACAAACCAGTCTCTATCATTTATCAGCACTTTACGTACCAACTGCTCATTTAATATAACATATCTATAATAATAATAATACAAGAAAAACTTATTTATTCATATATTACATAACACTCATTAGTTCATCATTCATTATTATTCAAGTTTTTCTCCATTAGATTCAATTACTTTTTTATACCAGTAAAAGCTTTTTTTCTTTCTTCTTTCCAATGTTCCATTACCTTCATTATCTTTATCTACATAAATGAATCCATATCTTTTGCTCATTTCCTCTGTTGATGCTGATACTAAATCTATGCATCCCCATGAAGTATATCCTATAAAATTTACACCATCAGCAATAGCTTCTTTCATAGCTTTTACGTGTTCTCGTGAACTACTCGCCACTTATAGAAGTGGGAGCTTCTTGGTCAATATACCCAACAGTACAAGTTTACCCAAGCTAACAAGGTAGTTCCTACCTCAATATAATACCAAAATTACATTGCTAATTTCAGT
>PPYF01171724.1_pt1 | contig 60730 bp, 42 predicted proteins | sample 1559871 | NCBI WGS metagenome assembly PPYF01 (sample SAMN08240021, study PRJNA423297) | Human gut metagenome, whole genome shotgun sequencing project. | reverse complement strand
TTCCCGCGGGCAACGAGCCAAGCGGACATGCTTGCATGTCCATTTGGTGACTGCCGCGAGGGTCAAATACCCCGCAGCTCTGCTGCGCTACAAGTTTGATGCCCCGTAGCTTGCTGCGGGGTTTTTGACTTTCTGTTCTATGAAAGGAAAGAGACCGGGCAGGGCTTTCTATTTGACGGGAAAAGAAGAGATATGCTTTGAAAAATTGTATACCCAGATAATAAAAAGAAAAAATTCTACGTTTTACACATAAAACAATAAAAATAATTGTAGAAATAGTAAAAATAAGAAATATTTACAATTTAACGCGGCAGTGCTATAATGAGAAATCATTTGGAAGAGGGGGAGATTTGTTATGATCACTTTTATTGTTGGACTTGTGATTCTGCTTGTCGGCGCGATGCTGTATGGAAGATTCTGTGAGCATGTATTCAAACCGGACGACAGAAAGACACCGGCTTATACGAAGCAGGACGGTGTGGATTATGTGCCGATGAGGGAATGGAAGAACAGTCTGATCAACCTGCTGAATATTGCCGGAACCGGACCGATCCTTGGACCGATCCAGGGAATTCTGTTTGGACCGATCGCCTTTATTACGATTCCGATCGGAAACATCATCGGCGGCGCCATGCACGACTATTTTTCCGGAATGATCTGCCTGCGTGACGGCGGAACCCAGATGCCGGATATGATCCGCAGGTACAGCAACAAAGGCGTCTATACCTTTTACCAGATTTTCTGCAGCCTTCTGCTTCTCCTGGTAGGAGCGGTGTTTATCTATACACCGGGCGACATTGCGGCGACACAGGTGTTCGGCTTTGACGGCAAGGCAACTTCTGTTTCCACCTGGGTGATCTACGGTGTGATCTTTGTGTATTATCTGGTGGCTACGGTATTCCCGATTGATAAGATCATCGGCCGGATTTATCCTGTATTTGGAGCTATCCTGCTGTTTTCTGCAGTTGGCGTTTTTGTGGGACTGTTTGTCCATGGCTATCCGCTGATCGAATTGTGGGATAGTTGGAACGGCGCATTGGTTTCTTACGGTGATTATTTTGAAGCGAATCACTTTATCCCGGTATTCTTTATTACCGTAGCCTGCGGTATCCTTTCCGGATTCCATTCTACACAGACAGCGATCATCTCCAGAACGATGAAGAGTGAGCGCCAGGGACGTATGACGTTCTATAATATGATGGTTCTGGAAGGCTTTATCGCTATGGTATGGGCGGCAGGAGCTATGGGTGTTTACAACCTGGGCCTGCAGGCGGCGGATGCTTCTTTGGCGACAGCGACGATCGGTGTTGTATGTAAGAATATCCTTGGACCGGTCGGCGGTATCATTGCTCTGCTTGGCGTTATCGTGCTTCCGATCACATCCGGTGATACGGCGCTGCGTTCTCTGCGTCTTGCGGTTGCGGATGCTTTTCATATTGACCAGACTTCGACCAGAAAGAGACTGACGCTGGCTGGAGTGATCTTTGTTTTGGTTGCTGCGATTCTGATTTTTGCGAAGATGAATGCCAACGGATTCAATATCCTGTGGAGATATTTTGCATGGTCCAATCAGGCACTGTCTCTGTTCGCGTTCCTTGCCATCTCCGTCTGGATGTTTGAAAATGGAAGGGCGAAGTTTGTATGGATGCCGTTGATCCCGGGTGCATGGTATACGTTTATCACCGTTACCTATATTATGAATGCGAAGATCGGATTCAACATCCCATGGGCAGGCGCTTATGTGATCGGTGTATGCGCAGCGGCAGCTTATACCGGTGTGATCATCTGGTATGGCAGAAAGCGTGCGGCGGCGAAGAAGGAAAGTCAGGCATATAAAGGAAAGAAGAAAAAATGATAGAAAAACTCAGCCGGAATGGCGGCGGGGCTCTGCGGATGACGCGGATGCCGGCAGCCATTCCGGCTGAGTTTTTTTGCTGCTGTTCAGACATGTTTCCCACAAACTGTGATGTACATCGCAGAAAGTAATTTTCAGACATGCTCCAGCAGTTCTTCGATCAGGTGGTGACATTCCTCACCGGTGTACAGGTATTTTTCCTCCAGGTTTTTGAGATAGTCGATGAACGAGGTAAGGAGACCAGGTTCTGTGAAGAGCAGATAGACGGTTTCCTTTTTTCGGTTTGTGAACATCATATATCCATTGGACGCGTTTGCCCACAGGTGGAAATTTTGAGGAAGGTTTTCCAGAGGACCGCGCAGAAGATGATACCGCTCAGGAAAAAAAGGGCTGAGCCGGTACAGCAGCAGCTTTCGGTCTTCCGGGGAAAATGGAACATAAAGATCCTCCGGTATTTCATAGCTTCTCCCTGTTTCCATAAAGCGGCGGAGCCCAGGAGTCGTGTGAAAGATATGGTAATTTTCGGTGAAAACACTGTCCTTCCGGCGCCTGAGAAAGTCGTTCAGCAAAGAGATCAGTTCGGCGCGTCCGGGGAGATCGGGACGAATGATCCGCTCTACCAGGTCAGGGGTCAGGAACGGGATAATGCAGGGCTCCGGCTGCAGAGAATAATACTCGTCATTTTCAGAGAAAAAATTCAGGATCATCTCGCAGGTGTCTTCGATCGAGTGGATCGGCGAGAAGAAAGGGGAGCATTTTTCACGGCAGGCGTCAAAGTGCTTCTGGAGCATCTGGACGATCTCCGGCTTTCCGTACAGGATCCCCGACTGGAAATCGGAAGTACAGGTGATCGCGCAGGAACTGGTCAGGATCAGGCAGGAAAGCCCGTTCAGGTTGGAAAAATGTGATTCCACTGCATCATAGTAATAGTATACGTTATAGTCCAGCGCGCGGACATACAGAGGAAGGATTTTCTGAAGATAGACTAGATTATGGTCTTGGACCGCTTTGTCTGATTGTGAGGAATTTCCAAGGCACAGGATGTGGTCAATGGGAAGCTGATGCTCGTATTCCCCAAGTCCCATGAGAAGATGGAACAGGTAATCGTAATCCGGCTGAAGCATCAGACAGAGGCGGCCGTTTTCTTTCTGGACCTCGTCCATGATCACCTGGCTGATGACAGTGTTCAGCGCAGTCTGCGTCGGCAGTGCGCGGCAGTCCGGATAGCAGGCGCGGGCAAAGGAACCGTTCGCATGTCGGTCGTGTTTGCCCTGAAGCTCCTGAAGACTGTTGGAAGCCGAGGGAGCGTTGGTAGTCTGTTTCGCCGAAGAGCCGCCTGAGGTTTTGGATATTTTGGAAAAGTCAGAAATATCAGGAAGGTTCAGGAGAAAATCTTCTACATTCCGACGGCTGTTCCATTCTTTCCATCCAATTTTTTCAATCTGCCATGCTGTCAGCAATTCCTCACTTTCCGATGGAGAAAGCCGCATGAAATCCGCCATGCGGTCTACAATTGCCTGCTCTCTGGGGTAATCTTTGCCGTTCAGATATTTGTACATGAGTGTGCGGTCAATACCGCAGTACTGTGTCATCGGATATACGGAAATATCTTTTTGATGAACAAGAGAATTGAGAAGCCTTGAAAAAGTACTCATGATTGTTTTTCTCCTTTCCCGACCAATTCCAGGATCAAAGCCTGCATTTGCTCGTAAGTGTACAGATAGTTTATATCAAGATGATTCAGATAGTCCAAAAACGCAGCAAGCAGACCGGGTTCCTCGAACAGGAGGTAGACCGTCTGATTCAGTCGGTTGGTGAACAGCAGATAGCCGCCGGAAGGTGAGACATACAGGTGAAAATTGTGCGGCAGATGCTGCAGCGGTCCGCGCAGAAGCTGATAATTTTTTTTCGGATTCTGCAGCAGACGTGAGATGAGAAGCGTTCTGTCCTCCGGGGAAAACGGAATACAGAGCCCTTCAGGGATTTCATAGATTTTTCCGGTTTCCAGAAAAGAACGGATCCCTTCCAGTGTGTGATAAACATGAAAATAATCGGAAAGGACCGTGTCCTTTTGGAGGGATAGATAATGATTCAGCATAGGAATCAGGGATTCGCGGTCCGGAAGGTCCGGGCGTACATATTTTTCTACCAGATCCGGCGTGATAAAGGGGACAAGACAGGGTTCCGGCTGGATGGCATAATTGATCTCCGTACTCTGGCCTAAAGTCTGCAGCATGTTCAGTTCTTCGGTAATGGAACTTACCGGATGAAACAGAAGCGAACATTTTTCTTTGTATCCGCGGAATAATTCCCAGAGCAGCCGGACTGCTTCCGGCTGGGAATAAAAGATGCCTGTACGGTAATCGGAAGTGCAGGCAACGGCGGATTCACTGGTCAGGATCAGGCAGGATAGTCCGTTAAAACTGGAGAAATGAGATCCCACATTGTCATAATAGTAGTAAATATCGTAATCAAGCGCACGGATATAGAGAGGCAGTACGTTTTGAATGTACAGGAGGTTCAGGGAATGGTAACTCTTGTCCAGCTGACTGGAATTGTTCAGACATAAAATCTGTTCAATGCTCAGTGTACATTCAGATTCACCAAGACTGGTGAGAAAGTGAAACAGATAGTCGTTATCCGGCTGAAGCAGGAGCGCCAGACGACCGTTCTCTTTTTCGGCTTCTCGAAGAATCGTCTGGCTGACAGCATGATTGATCGCTGTCTGTGAAGAGAGCGCCTGGCAGTCAGACAGAGGATCAGGATTTTCTGTTCCGGAAGAAACGGAAAATGAGGACAGGATCAAAGGATCTATCTTGGAAACATCCGGAAAATTCAGAATAAAATTTTCGGCATTTTTGCGGTTATAGTAATCTTCTTCTCCAATCAGTGCAATTTTCCATGCAGTCAGAAGTTCGTCGTGTTCCGATGGAGACAGGCGCATGTAATCGGCAATTCGCTCCACAAGCTCCTGCCGGGGAGGGAGGCGCTTGCCGTTGATATATTTGTACATGGTGGAACGGTCCAGATTGCAGTATTGTGTGAGAGGGTAGATCTGGATGTTTTTTGCTTCTATAAAACTGGAGAGAAGTGTGGAAAAATTTGTCATGTGGGGTCCTCCTGGTTTTTATTTTGACAGAAACAGCGCTTCCGTTTACTGGAAGCGCTGCCTGTTCGGCATGGGAGTATCTTTTGTTCAAAAGATAAGTGTTTTGATTACTTAGAATTATACCAAGCCGCTGGCGCGGCGACCAGCCCCAAGTACGTGTTTCCACCACTTTTTTCAAAAAAATAGCAGTTTTTGAATATATGCTATAAATGAGCAAATATCGAATTTTGCACAAACTTAAAAGCTTCTTCGAATGTGCAGTAGTTTCCAGAATGCATGCAGCACAAATAGTGGACCAATGACATGATCAGCCAATACCTTTGGATATGGTTGGAATGATGTATACCGTTTGCAACGGACACCCCTTGTTTGAGTGAGTATGTTGTTAATTGGTACTTTAATTATACATCATTCTACAGAGGGTGTCTTTCTTTTGTGCAATATTTTGGATTTGCTCATTTGTAGTACAGAGCATGAATAAGCTGTATGTCCGGATACTCTACGATTTGGACAAGACGGTTCGGCTCATGTGCGAGTGATGAGGACGTGAAAAACTGTTTACAAAATGAGTTGTTTCGAGACATCTTAAAGGATAGTCTATGAGAGAACGCCGGGTGCAGGGCCGGGAGGCCGCTGCGTCCGGCGTTCTCTCATAGAAATCGTTACAGAAAATGCACAAAGTTACATTTTCGTAAATCAGAGCCAGAACTGATAAAATAGCGGTATAAAATATTCAGAAAAATGGGGGATGATGAACATGAAGAGAATTGTGCGATTCGAAGGAAAAATTGTTTCAGTAAGGCAGGAAGAAATGAAAAAAGATTTTGACCGTGACGGAACGCCGAGAATCAAGTATTATCCGGGGAAGAGAATAGATTTTTACCTGGAAAAATCAAACCGGCGCATATATCTTTTTACACAGAAGTATACTGCTGGTGTTCACGAAGTTTTTCGGATGGGTTTAAGAGATTATCAGATTCGAGGATATAAAAAATGGAATCGCAATCCCCGTTTGGACAAAACGATAGACAAAATTCCGCTGTATCTTGCTTATTATATGAAAGAAATGAGTGAGGATGTATCATCGGACTACGAAAAGGCTTATGCAAGAGAGTGTTGTGTCAATGGGAGGTGAGTTTGAGAATGAAAAGTTTGAGTATGTTTTACAAAAAGCGAATTGCGCTGGCGGTGCTGGTTGGGCTGGTGGTGTTTCTGATTTGTTGGATTTTATTTTATCCATGGGAGCAAGAAAGGATAAATGTTCAAAGTGAGGAGTCAGGAAAAACACAGTCTTACGCGGAGAAACTCATGAAAACAATGAGTCTGAAGGAAAAGATTTATCAGATGTTCATTGTCAGTCCGGAACAGATTACAGGTGTTAAAAGAGTGACTGCTGCAGGCTCTGCAACCCGAGAAGCTGTTAATAAGTATCCTGTGGGAGGTATTATATATTCGAAGCCCAATATGCTTAGCAAGGAACAGATAGCAGAGGTGATTTCAAATACCCAGTCTTATTCTCAGACGAAACTGTTTATTGCCGTCGATGAGGAGGGAGGAAAAGTTAATCGATTGATGGATTCGGTGGGAACTACCTTTATTGATTCTATGTATTCCTACAGAAATAAAGGGGAAAAGACCGCGAAAACAAATGCGCAGACAATTGCCAGGGATATTCGAAGCCTTGGTTTCAATCTTGATTTTGCTCCTGTGGCTGACGTATGGTCCAATCCAGACAATACAGTAATTGCTGATCGGGCTTACAGTGATGATTTTCAAACTGCAGCAAAATTGGTATGTTCTGCGGTGGAAGGTTTCAAGGAGGAAGGCGTGCTCTGCACATTAAAACATTTTCCAGGGCATGGAGATACTTCAGAAGACAGCCACACGGGAATGGCATATGTGAACAAAACTTTGAAGGAATTGAGGGAGGAAGAGTTTCTTCCGTTCGGAGCAGGCATTGATGAAGGTGCGGACTTTGTTATGGTGGGACACTTGATGGCAAATGAGATTGATTATGAGTATCCAGCAAGCTTATCCGAAAAGGTAATCGGTGGAATCATCAGGGATGAATTAGGATTCGAAGGAATAGTGATTACGGATTCACTCCAAATGAGCGCAATTACAGATAATTATACGAATGCAGAGACGGCGGTTTTGGCGGTCAAGGCTGGAAATGATATTTTGTTGGAACCGGAAGATTTAGAAGGGGCAGTTACAGCGATTGAACATGCAGTTTCAGAAGGTGAGATTTCTGAGGAATGTATCGATGAACATGTAGAGCGCATTTTGGCGACAAAAATTACGGCGGGAATTATAGAAAAGAAAGGGTGAAAAAAAGCAACAGCAAAATGACGAAAGCACACATGCAAAAAGCATAAAAGATGGTTTTTTTGACGGTTAATCAATAAAGAATGATAAAAGATATAGCAATAGTGCATGAAAAAGCAAGGTTATCCGTTGAGGGCGAAGCATAAACATGATATAATGAATGAGTATTGCTCAAGTAATATTGGAAACAAATAAGCGGTGAGAGGGAGGAGCCTGAATATGAACAAAAGAGAAGAAAGAGAAAAGCACTTTTTGAGCAGAGATTACATTGTGGCAGCATTTATTCTGGCATTTATGATGTTTTTGCTGGTTATGGTTGGACGTATAGAAGTTTTTGCTTCAGAAGGCAATGATACGGGTGATTCAGATCAGGAAAACGTTATTCAGTTGGAGAAAGGATTTGCAGAAAATCTGAATCAGACTGGCTATGATGTGGTGTTTGTGATCGACAACAGTAGAAGTGTGTGGAAACAGCAGGAATACAGAAATCAGGCGTTCAGAAATATTACAAAGCTTGCGGTTGGATCGGATATTCGTATCGGCGTCGTATATTTTGCCGATCGAATTTATAAAGAATTGAAGCTAACCTCTGTGGAGAACGAAGAGGGAAGCAAAAAAGTTCTTGACTTTCTGAATATGACAGATCAGGATGAATCGAATATTAATACGAATATTGGAACAGCGCTTCAGTCCGCTGCGGACATGCTGGATACTCAGGATTCTTCCAGAGACAGGATTGTTATTCTTTTCAGCGACGGAGTTAATGAAAATGCTTCCGGCAGTGATGCCTACAAAAAAGAGGCTGACGATGTTACGAATGAGCAGACAAAACGGCTTGAAGAAATGAATGCGGCAATTTATTGTGTGTGGATTCCAAAAAAGAACACGGATGAGGAAACTCTTAAAAGTATTGTTAATTATTATTCTGAAGACAACAGTTATGATAAAGAACGTTTTTTGACGGTAGAAGAAAATAACATTTCCAAGCTTTCTTCAACATTTGTGGATGTATTTTATGCAATGCAGAATAATATGAAATATAAAGAGGTTGAGTTAGACTCTTCCGGAAGAGAAGCCTTTTATCTTCCGTCTTTGGGCATTTCGAAACTTAATATTTTTCTGGAAGGAGCGCTCCAGGAGGGAACGAACATTGAAGCGGCTGGCGAGTCTGAACATAAAAACTGGAGCGATGGTTCGGCCTCATTCCTTACTTATAAGAATCCGATTTCGGGGGACTGGCTGATCGATGTGAAAAGCTCGGATCCGGATTCTGTTCATGGTGTAATTGCATATTATGCAAATCCCCAGGCGGGAGCGGAAGTGGTTAAAGAAGAGAAGAACGGAAGGTATCATCTTATTGTACATTTGTACGATGAGGAAGGAAAGGAAATCGAAGTTGATTCACAGGTAATTGTAACTGTGACAGCGAACTATATCGGACAAGATGGAAGCGAATCGACGTTTCCTGTTGCGATGACGGTAAACGATGGAGTCGTTCAGAGTGATTCCTTTGAATTGACGGAATATGGAGATTATAGCTTCTCGATTCAAGTAACTTACGAGGATTATATCGACCTTCAATTTACACTCTCGGGTATGAGTGTTGAAAAAAGCGCACCGATTACCGAAGATTTGCGTTCCGGAGATTTTCGGGGAGAAAAGACTTCGGAAGGTATACAGTTTTCTGTTGCGGAAGATCAGCTTTGGGAGGATCCGGAGGGAGAAGAGGTAACAATTATAAAAACTGTACAGCTGAATGCGGCAAATCCTGTCGATGTCGTACAGAAAGATGGGTATGTTGTTGTTACTGCGGAGCATGCAGGTGATGTCCAATTTGAACTTCAGATTGAAGATTCGTCCGGAGAGGATTCAAAGGTAGTGATTCAGGGCAAAGTAACAGATCAGGGAACTATGCGTGCTTATAAAACCCTGGCTGTTGCTGCTGCTGCGGTATTAATTGCGGCAGTACTTCTTCTCTTGCTGAGAATACTTTTGAAAATCATTCGCTTAAAGAAACTGTTTTCGAGTTTTGATCAGACTAATAGTGAGTTTGAGGTAGATTTCGAGTTGTACGAAAAGGAAGCCGGACAGATGCGTGAGAATAAAAAGGATCTGGCCGCAATTCTTCATTCGGATGAGGATGGTAAAGGGGTTATAGATATGGCTGCAGAACTTCCGGAAGAGATGCAGGGATTATATGGAGTTGTGCAGTATCTGGATGAAAAATATGAAGAAAATGTATTTGAGAAAGCAAAACGGATAAATGCTGCTGCGTTCAGAGCTGTTCGGAATATGAAGAATTTACGGCAAAGTGTTCAGGCTGTTCGGGAGAATCAGGGAAATACAAAGTCTGCAATCAAAGCAATGGAAGAAAACTGTGGAAAGGCAGAGCGGATGCGGCAACAAATCGGAAACGCCTGCAATAGTATGACTGCAGAAAATGAAGTAATTGAAGAGATAATAGTAAAAGCAAATAAAGCTGGGGAGGCCTTGTTTGAGTTGCTGAATACAGAAATTGTTTGCGATCTGGTGGTAAAAACACCTGATGGAGGACGAGGCGTCATGAATGCAAAGGGTAAGAAGGGTTACAAAACCGGCTTTTACAGTTTGGATGATGTGCCTATGGTAGGACGAGGAATTCTTGGAAAGCCAGAAAATTTTGGAAAAACCGGAATCTATGTATCTGGATTTGAAGAGGAAGAAACCGGGAAATACGGGCTTATATTTTTGTCGACAAAAGAGTTTGCGTTGAAGGGGGAAAAAGAGTCTGTGGAGATGACAAAAAAAGCCTGTTTATACAGAGGAACAGAATATGAACTGACGGTGAGGACGAGCGCCTATCAAAAACAGATGCAAATATTTGTAAAATAATGGCAGCAGTTCAGCCGATTGAATTGTTGTAAAGAATTTTAGAGTTGAGGTGACGAAAATGCAGAGAGGGAAACTTGATTTCTGTCCTTTTGAGTTTGAAAAGATTGATATGGATAATCTGGCATATGAACTTGTCCTGCAGGATGGATGGACCTGGGAAAATGTAAAGAAGAAAACTGTTGTCGGTGAAGCGCCAAGAAGATTTATTATAGAAAATGACATACGTGCAAAGAAGCGTTTTAACGATAAAAGTACCTCGGAGCGAGTTTTTTTGAGCGAAACAGGAAAACCAGGAGGGAAAAACGGATTTAAATTATTTTGTGAAATGATTGATATAAACAATGCAAAAGAAGACAGATTACGGCAGGAGGCTGTTTCTGACTCTGGAGCAATCGTAGACAGTTTGGACGAGGATGAGTTTGACGACAGTGATTTTGTTGGCAGTTATGATAACGCAGGTTACGGAGACGGCAACGAAAGACCTATAAAATTAAAACACAAAAAACGGGAGGATGGAATTGATACTTTTGTAGATGAACATGATGGTGTGATTATTACTGCGCTTCCATGTTGCCCAATATGCCATAACCGGCTTCCGATTGGCTGGGATGTAGCGGAGGAATTTTGTGCGGTCTCTCTGACGGCGCCAACTTCCGGAGGAAAAACGACATTTCTTTATTCTATGCTCTTCGATGAGTGGAGGGCGTTTCAAAATCTTGGAATTTATAATGGGAAAAGTATCAGTATCACATCAGCGCATAACCCTAATGATGCGTCGGATAATTATTATTCTCAGCTTTGTGAGGCTGCGGAACTGATGTGCAAAAAAGGAGGAAAGTGTCCGGAAAATACGCCGAAATCCGGTTGGATACCGCCGGTCTTTGTGAATGTCAGGTATGATGGTCGTGTATACATATTCGGGGTTTATGATAATTCGGGAGAAAATCTGGCGCGTCCTAATCCTGACGGTAAGCAGAATATGCGATTTCTGATCGATAAAATGAACGCGGATATTTTTCTTTTTGATCCTACTTATTTGAATATTGTTTTACCGGAACAGAAGGAAAAAGCTGTGAAGCAGCATATTGACCAATGCAGGATGCTGGAGCTTCAGGAGCAGGGGGAATATCAGTATTCCAATGCGGGAAAAACGATTTCCGCGAAAGAACTTCTGAATTCAATGGATGCACGGGCAGAAAAGGAAAACCCTCCCATAGATATTTTTAAAGTCTACAACAGTTCAAAAAATAACAGGCAGCGTGCAAATTGTCTGGAACGAATGAAAACAGATATGTTTTTTTTGGGCGTAATTATTAAGAGTGATTTGCTGGAGCGAGCAGAAGCCGTACTTCAGCACAGGGAATATGAGGTGTTGTTTAATCGGGACTATCTGTCTGATCTTCTGGACCTGGATCAGATCTCGTCCAGGAGTGTTCTTGTTGAGGAAATGATTGACACGCTGCAGCTGTTTGGACATAGAAATATACCAAATTTCAGACTTGACTATGGGGATATCGACGAAGCGGGAGAGCGCACAGGAAGGGAATCTGTATCCTGGCACTGTGTAAGTGCGTTGGGATGCAGTACTACCGGTGTCGCCGGTTATCTTTTGGGTGATTATGATCCGATTCGTGTGGCGGAGCCATTGCTTACCTGTATTCTGAAATTTCTTGCAGAATGGACGGACTGACGGAGAGGAAGTGAACTCATGAAATTTGAGCAGGCATTTTATACCAGGGATTTAACGAGAGGGCTTGGAATTGCAGCATCCAGCAAACAGGATGGCAATTTTATAAGAAACTGCGATTTGGTTGGAGCAAATTTTAATACGGAGATAACGGAAGAGACCGCACAGTTTGTCTTCTTTTCGGAGGTTTTTCAGAGGTATGTAGGAGTAGGGGTGAGTCCTGCCGGCTATAAGGACAATGCAGGCGTTAATAAACTTGTTCATATTTTTGTACCAGAGGAAGATTCTGAGAATCCGGCAGAATACTATCTGCCTTATCCGTTTCAGCGAATCTTGCATCCAGGACAGTTATATTCGGAAATAACGATTCCTCCTGTTTATTTCGAAAAGGATTTTGAAAGGATTTTACGGAAAGAGGAGTATCATTTTGAACGAACGAAACTGGCAGGGCTGTTGTATAAAATACTGCCTGTCATTTTGGGGGAGAAGAAGCTTCTGGCGATCGTTGTGTCTTCGGAACAGCACGAAAAAGATAAGTTCCCTGATATAGCCAGGGAACTTACCTGGCTGATTTATCAGTTGTTTCCGGCGCCTGATTCGGAAAAACAGAAATTTCGAAGAAACCTTTCTTATTCTGTATTGTCGACGGTCAATATTTCAAATGCCAATATAGCATATGTGGACAATAGCGATATCCATTCGAATTGTTTTTGTCTGGATGAAGCGTTTGGGGAAAAAATCCCGGAGATGTATTCGACTTTTGCGGAATATGCTCTGAAGTCAAGAGAAGAGTACCGGCAGTTTATCAAAGAATTGTTTGAACATTCCGTAGAAGGAAAATTAAGTGTCCGCAATCTGGAATTTATGTTCCTTCAGTGGAAGCTGCAGCAGGAAAATAATTCTCTGAAAAGAAGCAGTCTGTCCGTATCTTTGAATACACTGATAGAAATGGCCAGAAAAACCCGTGGTAACCGAATTCTGTTATACAAGATTGTTGCTGCTTTGGATGATTTTTCGCTTAGAGAATTGTCTGACTTACAGGGGCGCATTTTCAGGGAAGTATTGAAGCTTTTCGATGAGTCAAGAGATGCATTGTTTATTGCCGCATATGAAAATGCGCTTCAAAGTGCTTACAAAAAGGATTATAAGTTATATACTTCTTACATAAGTGCTCCTGACATGGAATTACAGGAGAAAATACAAACGGATATCTGGGAGTCTGCATCTGGGAATTCTTGTATTTTTGAAGATATCGAAACGATTGATCAGGCTGATGCATTTTTGTCAAAACTGAACCTCTATCAAGGGCTTTGGAAAACAGAATCATTTCTTCGTATTATGCGGTCCAAAGCGTGTGATCAGTATTATTTTGATATGAATTTGGAGAACAGGCAACTGGCCAGTTCGCTCCTTGATACTGAAGCAGAAAACGATTATTCTGAGTGGAAACAGGAAATAAGAAATAAAGTTGAGTGCTTTTTTCGCAAAGATTCGTGGACTATGTTTGTGGAAAAAGAAATCGGACGTATAGAACTACCGCATTATCTGATCTGTTATATGAACGATATGCTGAAGGTTTGTCAAAGCTCTGTGGAAATGCCTCTTTCAAGAGAACGGCAGAAGGTGTGCCGTGATTTTTTCGATTATTATCGAAGGGACATGACTCAGGAAAAAGAAAAGGAATTTTGCGATCTGATAAAACAGTGGAATCGTGAGGAACTGCAGAAACGCATGAATCAAAAATCTGTTGAAGAATTATCACAGTTTTCAGAGTTTAATGACTTTCCGGATGATGAACGTGAAGAATTTATTTATGAGTGGTTGGATGTACTGCTGTCTAAAGCAGAGGTGGAAGGACTTTCTGAGAACAGTATGAGAACTCTCTTTGGGCGGAAAAAGGAATTTGCCTGGTTGGGGGAGAGATGGACTTCCGAATACACGGAGCAACTGTGGACGAGGTACAGCGCACAACTGCGAAAACAAATGTCGGAACTCGCTTTTGCAGAACTTGCAGAATTTGATGCCTACGAACTGTATCTAAAGGAGTATGAGGCTGCGCTGAGAGAAGACTGGTGCGATGAGATTCTTATTCGGCTGGATAAAGCTCAGGAGCTTACAGAGAAAATTCTGGAGACTCTTGTAAAACGTGTTGAGCAAATCCGTCTGCTTGGTTTTGACGTAATGAATGCGTATGAAACTGCAGTTTGGGAGGCGTGCAGGTATATCAATGGTTCCTCGAACAGTCTGAAGTTGTATTTGGAGATGTCTTATATGTTTCAGGAACTCCAATTCAGCGTTTGGGACGACATCGGGTTATGCGATATAAGCAGTTATCGCAAAATATGTAATATCCTCACAGCCAGACCTGAGTTTCAGATGATAGAAACTACTTCTTTTTCCAAAAGGGCAGAGTTTAACAGACGATGTTATATTTTCTGGAAGCAGATTGAACATATGAGAGGATGTTCTTTTAAAATATTTTCGGATTTTGATATGACGGAATACCAAAATATTTTTCTGGAATTTTTGACATCGCTGCAGAAAGAGATGCTGGAACAATCAGACAATTTTGCCATAACAGTTTACTTTTTGCTTGAAATGGGTAAAGAAAAGTATGACACAATAAATCCTGTCAAAGGAGCAAGAACGAAGATAGAACGCCTGAGAAAGCTTAAAAGCAGTAATTCAAAACTCTATTATGCTATGGCAGAAGTATCAAAAAACAATAGAATCAGCCAGGGATTCCATGAAGCTATCCGGGAACGACTGGGAGAGGTATGTGTTTTTGAAAATCTTAGCAGCAGAGAGAAAATTTCAGGAGATAATATAGAAGCAATGGCGTCTTTATTGTCGAAAGCTGAAAAATGTTTTGGATGCGGGATCAGGGAGATTGAGGATATGCAAGAGGAGTATCAGCTGGTTATGGATAAATTGCGGGAAGAACAGGAAGAGGTGCAGAGGCGGATTAACGAGGGGAATCGTTCAATTAATCAGATGGAAGATGAGATATTGAGGCTTCAGCAGCGAGTGAAAGAGCTTAGAAAAAAACTGGATAATGATACACGAATAAGAAATAAACTTAAGGAAAAAAGAGACAAAGCTCAAAGAAACAGAAAAGGCATACCTGAAATGCAGGAGACTCCGTATTCTGTTGCAAGTGCTCCTGCCGAAAGCTGGTCAGCAGGCAGGGAGACGGATAAGAAACAGGGGAAAACCGAAAGTAGATATCAGGACTGGAATTTTGCCGGGAATAAGAGTGAAGTGAAAAATCATGTGAGTATAGAGAAAGATTTACATCAGCCTGAATCGCCGTGGACAGAGAATGGCGGCTATGAGGAGGAGCACCAGGTATATCGTCAGTCCAGGGAGTCTGTATCTATACAAACAATTTCAAGAGAAGAAGGAAGTGTAAAGAAAAAACACAGGGGAAATGCTTGGGATTATACATGAGAATAGATATACGATGAGGTATACGGATGAAGAAAACAGAATATGGGGAATGGGTTCGAAAGGTACGCGGAAAAATAAGCAGAGAGGAGTTTGGAAAACAAATTGTTCATTTTAGCAAAGATGAACAGGGAAAGACAATTTGTGAAACCTATCATCGAAACGAGATAAGAAACTGGGAAATAGGTGAAAGCATTCCAAAGATAAAAAATATAGAAACGTTTCTGTCCATTTCATTGTTTGAATACGATAGGATGCAGGAACGCAGGCCTATAAACTGCGCGGAGAGGAATCAGCGCTATGAATATGCACGAAAGGCTGCATATAATATGTTGGGTGTGGATTTATACTGCAGAAGTCTTCATGATGCGCTTCTGATCCAGGTGTGCAGAGGAGTGCTCTCTTTTTCGGAAGTGCCGGAATATGAAGACGCACTGAGTCCGGCCATTCAGTCGATCGGAAGTCAAATTAGTGCAGCGGAAAAAAATGAAGCTGCACTTGAACGAGCGACCTCGAGAATTGAAAGTGACTGGTATAAAATAACAGATAAGCAAATGATACCGGAACTTGTAAAAAAATCCAGTATTTTCTTCTATACCTGGGATCGGACGCTGGGAGTAAATATCAACAGACTTTATGAGAGCAGAGAGCGATATGTAATTTCTTTGCCGCTGCAGACAGCGGTGTGTATCTATGCACCGAATTATCAGATAACTTATATGCAGAAGTTTTTGCACAGTTCCGGCACATCAAGACAGTGGCTGCTGGATTTGTGTATTCATCTGCGTTTTAACCGGGATGAAATTCAGCAGGTGTTGGAATACGCCCATATGGCACCTTTATCGGAGGAAAAAGATGATTTTGAATATTATCTTCGGGAAAACGGAAAAGATGTGATTGGAAGTGCCGGTTGGTATCGCTTTTATGAACAGGCAGCGAGTCTTCGGGAAATTCAGTATGAAGGAGAATTCTTCTTGCATTTCGGAGCTGCAAGAAAATGGCCATTGGAAGAAAAATTATCTGTACTGCTTTTGATTGTTTGCTGTATCGAAGAAGATGATATAAAAGAGCTACCTCCGATTGATTACCTGATGGAATCGTTCACTCATTATCGAAGCAAGAAAAGAAAGGGGCGCGGAGACGAGGTTTTAGGGAAACTTTCCAGAATTTTAAGAAACGTAAAATGCGACGACTGGGAGTGCGAGGAACTTCAAAGAAAGCTGCGGCGTTCTGTTTCTGAGTGGATGGACTATGTCAGAACCGGGTATGATACGGCCGAGGCCTGTTCTGCAGGAGCAGCGTTTAAGCATTATCAGCAGGAATTCAGGGAATATATGGAAATACCTGATCAATATATCCGTAATGTCAGAAACAAAGATGCAGTAAAAAAACTTCGATATATAGCAGGACTTATTTATACTGTTTTTACCGGCCAATACTATACCGGAAGTATTTCATCTGCTGATTTTGAGATCGTGAAAGAAGCTTTTGCGGGGGAGGATGAAGATACCGTATATACATACAATTTTATCAGTTATGTTATTGGAATTTTTCTGGCTCAAAATGAGATTTATGAGGATAAAAGCGGAGCCTTTTATATTTATGATTCTCTGATGCACAATAGAAAATCTATGCTGATTGATCAGCGGGAGATTACTGAGAATTTATGGGACTCCATCATTGCACTGCATTGCACAAAGTAAGCTTTCTTGTGGGCAGCTTTCGAATTTGGTACTATCATATCATCAAAAGTACCAAAGGAGGAAAGATTTATGGGTGGAAAATTTATTGTGTTAGGTGTTATTATTCTCATACTCATTCTGGTGGTGTATCTTATGCATGACAGTGAGTTGGGAAAACGCATGAGTAAAAAGGCTCGGTCAGCAGGAAAGAAAGTAAAAGAAGTAAAAAATAAACCATCTGTTGAAATAGTAAATGCTCCGAAAATTTATTATAAGTACAATGGAGAACGCAAGTATCATGAGGTGGAAATGTCCGAAAAGATGTTTGACATTGGACAAGGTTCCAAAAGAAAGCTCACTTTAAATGATAGGAAGGTGGAGGAACGTCATGCGGAGATTGTAAAAAGAGTCAAGGGCGGCAGAGTGTATTATGAGTTCATCAATTACGCAAAGATTAACCCGTCAGAATATTACAGCAAGAGTGAGGATCGTTACTACTATCTGGGGTATAGAGAGGGAATTGAACTGGATGTTCGGGAAGCGTTTTATGTTGGTGATACCAAAATTATTATTGACAATCCGATGAACAACCATATTGTTGGACCAACAGAGCGTGTCGGCAAAGAACAGGGCAGCGAGGAAACCAGAACCGGTAGTAGTCGTACCGAACGTTTTGCCAGTGAACGTGTTTCAAACCACAGAGAAATTGATATCTGATCATAAGGAGATTGCCAAATGGGGAAATTGACACATCACCAGCCGAGTTATGTGGTAAAGGAATTTCTTTGCCAAAAGGATATTAAAACGATTGTCACTTTGCTTGCTGTTGAACTTGGGATGCTGCTTCTGGCGACATATAAGGGACTGGGATATTATTATCTGCCAGTGATAATACTGTTGATGGTATTTTCGACCGCCGGTTGTGCGATTGCGTTTCATTTTGAAGCCGACAGGTATTTGCTGATCATTGTCCTCGTTTTGATGAATATAGGATTTTTGGTTCAGCAGATACATTCCGGCAAGAACATGCAGGTAAAGAGTTTTGTTGTAAAATTTGCAGTGGCGATTGCCGTATCTATGATCACTGCATTTTTCTACAAGTATTTTGGAGATTTGCTGTCCAGAGATTTTATGGTTTTTGTCTGCATGGCACTTCAGTATATACTTTGCATTGCCACAATGATTTTAGGACGAGTGATTGGAGACTCTTCGGAGCAGGGGGCTACAATTTCATTGTTTGGCATTACACCGTTCGAATTGGTTAAAGTTATTTATATTTTTGTAGCTGTGGGAATATTATGCAAGGAGGAAAAGGAAGTTTTCTTTCTGGGACGCCGGAAGATAAAGAGGGAATGGATTCTGGTGATACATACTGTTTTTCTGTCGATTTTCTTTTTGATCTGCAGGGAGCTCGGCACACTTATGATCGTATATATAACTGGTCTGATTCTTTTATGGACGTATGGAAAAAACCGTAAATGCATTATAGGTTTGATTCTTCTGTCCATTGCAGGATATTTGATTGCTATGTATGTTTGTCAGCAGATTGTATATCCGCTGCTTGCATCCAATGAAATTACTCTGCCCGGAGTAGTCTCGAAATTGGTAAAACGATTCGGCACAGCATTTCATCCTGAAACCGCGATATCGGGCGACGGCTATCAGGGTACGCTGGGGCTGGAGGCCATTGCGATCGGGGGCTGGCTGGGTATCAGTTCTGAACGCTACAGACTTCCGCTGCCCGAAGCAAGCAATGATTTTGTATTTGCCAATGTAGTGCAGACATGCGGTTTAATGATGGGATTACTGATAATTTTGTTCCTGTTTACTTTGTTGAAGCGCGGTATAGAGATTTCTGAGCGATGTGAAGATTTATACTTCCAGGGGATTTCTTTTTCCATTACTGTTTTAATTATTGTGGAAAGCATTATCCATTTAGGTTATAATACAGCGGTTATGCCTATTACAGGAATTCCTCTTTATTTCATTTCTCAGGGATTTACTGCTATTATTACAGGAATGGCATTGACAGCGGTGCTGCTGGTGATTTCGACTGGTAATATTGAGAGGACGGTAGTGTGATATGGGAAATAAGAGAGTTAAAAAGGCATACCGGTTACTCGGTATTGGTCTGATTGCGGAACTGTTCATTGTTTTTCTGAATTCCGGAACAGTTCAGGGGATCAATCATCGTGCGGATAATCTGAAGGTTTATGCCGCTGCCGAACGGGAAGACAAGGAGATACTTCCGGGCAATATTTATGACTGTAACGAAAATGAGATTGTCGTAACTGATTATCAGACAATTACTGAATCTACGGAGAAGGGAGAAACGGAGCGTACAGTCAGAACAACAACGTATGCCCATGGAAAAGCGTATTCACAGTTGGTGGGATATACTGGGACGCGAGAATTAAATCCGCTGGCGGATAATACGGAAGATGTCGTGGGAAATCGAAGGGATTATCGCTTAATGGCATATCTGGATGAAACAGCTTGGGGAGAAAATGGTTTATATAGTACAGTAGATGCGGACGGGACAAGAGGACAGAGCGCCGTGCTTACCATTGACAGTACACTGCAGGAATATGTTTATGGGGTGCTGTCTCAGGAGATGAGTGACAGCGGGGAGATCGGTTCAGCAGTGGTTATGGACGCGAAGACAGGAAAAATTCTTTCTATGGTTTCCTTTCCGACATATGATTTTAATAACCTTGCAGAGGCCCGGCAGCAGATGATGTATGACGAAGAAAATACAAATCTTGAACCAGGTTTTCCGGTGACTTATAAGAACTCTGAAACGCCCGGAAGTATCTTTAAGGTACTTATCGCCGTGGCATTGATTGACCATGACATGGAAGATTTTAAAGTGGTTAATGTTCCATACACTGTCGCAGGATGGACATGTCAGACTTACGCTTATCAAAGTCCAACATTAAGTGTGGGGATTGGTGAAGAAATCGATTTGGAGACAGCGCTGAACATTTCTTCCAATGTATATTTTTCTCAGGCTGCTCTTGCGCTGGGCGCAGACCGAATCCGGGAAACAGCAGAAAAATTTCACTTGATTGAAAATTCGTTTGTGGATGAAAATCAGGATGGCAAAGATGACAGAGATGGTCATTTGGAGGAAGAGGATCAGACATATCTTGAATTGGATTTCGGAAATGTGGAATATAATTGGGATTTGGCTGTTGAAGATGATGTTCTTGCACAAACAGGATTTGGACAGGGAAGGACGGAATTAACAACCGTTTATGCTGCCATGATTACTCAGGCGATTGCTAATGATGGGAAGATGATGAAACCATATGTCATTGAGAAGCTTGTAGATGCAAATGGAAAAGCTGTTTATGAAGGAGAGGAGACATCTCTCGGCAAAGCCACCAGCAGCGCTACAGCCCATAAAGTAGCAGAAGCAATGAGGTCAACTGCTGTGGAATGCTGCAATTTGCATAACCTGTCATCTGTGAAATCTGTTTTTGATAAATATCAGGTGGCCGGAAAAACAGGTACGGCAGAAAACGGTGATAAGGAAGATACGACGAATGCCTGGTATATAAGTTTTGCACCGGCAGACGATCCACAGTATGTAGTAGTGGTCAACCAGTGCAAAACACATAAATCAGGATACAGGATGATGTCAGCGGTAGCGAATATTTACAGCTATTTGTTTGAGAACTTTTAGTTAAGTCATCCGAAAAGGTTATAAAATACAGAATACCACAAATTCCAGTAAAATAAGTTGTCTCCGCAAGAGGTCGGATGAAAGATCAGGTCTTTTTGCTCAAGACAGTCGATCAGTTCCTTATATTTGATGAAAAACGACGGCAGTTTATCAGGGTTAAACCGTGAATAATTGTCTTTCCCACTGTAGAAGAGACGAGTAAATAAGTCAGCAGCGGTTATCTGCAGCTGCCGTTCGACGGAAAGATCGCGAATCCGGTTGTCGATCAATTTATGAGAGCGTTTTCTGCGTGTTCGTATGATTTCTGACGTATAGTAGACATCCGTAAAATCGATCATTTTTATGTCGTAATCCTGGTTTTGTACAATAATGTTTTGAGGGTTCAGATCTAACTGAAGCATCCCTGAGGTGTAAAGTATTCGTTGAATTTCATTGATCTGATCCATCAGATGAAAAAGCTGTGAGGGAGTCATGTGATAGCATGGATCGTTCATGAGGGGAGCATTTCTGGAAAGCAAATGCTCCAACGTGAAACCATTTATGTACTCCATTAAAATATAAGGGACGCCTGAAGGAAAACAGTCACATTTATAATACTTTGGAAAATATTTAGAATACAGTGCGGAATGATTGGTTTGCGCCAATGTATTTTCCAAATTTTTCATATAAGAGAACTCGTTCTGAAAAAGATCCCGATACTCGGAATATGCATCAGGACAAGATTTGTTGCATTCTTTTAAGATAAAAAGCTGTTCAGTAAAAGGATGTTTCAGTTTGCGAAGACGGACAGACGAATCATTTCCGCGCATTATCTCAAGTGTAATGAAATGTGACATAAGATACCTCCCTGAAATGCTGCCGTCCTATTCTGAATTGTGAAGTATTCGCTGTCATTAAGATTCTCATTTGTGTAGGATGCCGGGAATAGAGGCAGTTCATTGATATACATTTATACTATACAGGATATATAATTCAAAATCAAGAAAGGAACAATATTATATTATGGGGTACAGAGTTTATTTTGGTACAGAGAAATCGTTGCGATCAGGGCATATATCAAATGAGGATCGTTATATGTTCTGTGAGTTTGCTTTTATGCAGGATAAAAAAATAAAAGTACTTGTTGTAGCAGATGGAATGGGGGGCTTAGAAGACGGGGAACAGGCATCCACGAATGCAGTAAAGGGTTTTCTGAATTCGTTTCACAGCGATATAACAGAAATTTATATGGCACATAGCAATGAAGAAGGATTTTCACTTGAGTATACGGCAAATGAAATGAGAAATGCTATGGTGAAAGCAGTTCAGAACGCGAATAAAGAAGTATGTGAAAAGGCGGGGCCAGCAAAAATGACTGGGAGTACCATCAGCGCAGTATGTGTGTTTGAGGACTATGCGGTTGTGGTAAATGTGGGAGATTCGCCTGTGTATTTTTACAGAAAAAAGAAAGATAGTTTGAAGTTGGTTTCTGTATTGCAGACGCGTGCGGAGCAGGATGTGGAGCTTGGGAAATACGAGCGGTATTCCGGCGCGTATTATCAGAATGACCACAGGATATACTGCAGCCTAGGGCAATACAGTAGTCTGAGTCAGGAAGATATATGCTGTGCGTTTGTTGGTCAGCTGGACGATGGGGATATGATTCTGATGGGTTCAGACGGTGCGTTTGGGCGGATGCAGGAACATGAATTACTGGAGCAGATTTCAGATTGTCCTGTTGACGAAGAAGGTTTTGTGATCGACAGTCTGTTTTCAAATGCGAGAAAGGATAAGGACGACGATCAAACGGCTATATTATTCGTTGTGGCAAATGAGGAGGAGCGAAATGGGTATCAGCAATTATAGGCCGGGAACATATATTCGTGTAGATGATACAGACAGATTTCGAATCGAAGGTTCTGTTTGTTTGGATCGCTTTTATACTATGAAAGCGTATGATGAACAAAAAAAAGAATACTGTTTTTTAAAGTTTAAGGAGACTGGAAGAACTGCAATAGATCCTGATGTAAATAACCTGCATCGGGAAAGCAGGTTTATTTTTCATTATCCATATATTGCACAGGTTTACGGTTCTTTTTGGGGTACTAATCCGCAGGGTGATCCTGTTTATGGCGTCAGTATGGAGTATATATCAGGCGATACCCTTGCAGATTACAGAAAAAAACTGGAACTTTGTGATGAGGAAACAGAGCGAAAGCTGTTAAAACAGATCCTTCAGTTTATTTACGCAATCAATTATTATCTTGGGTATGCGGAGCCCCAATATTATCACAGAGATTTGAAACCGGAAAATATTATGATTACCGAGAGTGAAGATGTAAAATTAGTCGATTTTGATTATTCACACATTTCAGGAAGCACCGATACGGTTAATGTTCTGGGATACGGTCTGGGTTTCAGCAGAGGTTATTCTGATCCGTATGTTTTGAAATATGATCAGAAAATACGGGAAGGAAAGGCATCTGAAGACCCGGGGGAACGGCTCGATATATATGCTGCCGGAATGGTGATCTTCTACTGGATGCATGGGCGCTGTTATTTTGAGGATGATGAAAGAGACGGAGATTTAGAGAATACAAGCACTAAGCTGTATTGGAATAATGACAAACTGGCATATCAGCTTGAATTGAGCAGATTTGACAGGAAATATCGTGAAAAACGTTATAAAGGGTTGATCAATATTTTGAAGAGAATGTGTTGTGCCCCAGGAGCTCCTGGCGCATACCGCACGATTGCGGAGGTTAAGGCGGATATGGAGCGTTTTCTTTTAGGATATTACGGAAATTCCTATGAGAATTATGAAAAATATTTCGATCTGACTCGGTTATTAAGAAAATCCCAAAATTTGCGGGAGGAAAAAGGTGTTCAGGTTGCTTACCGATATCTGAATCCAGTTACAGCGTATCAGGGTGGGTTATTGCCGGAGAATGGAATGAAGACTGTTATTGTGGATAACAGACCGGCAGTTATTCTCTGCAATAGGAACAACAAAATTATTTTAATTCCAGCTTTAGGGGTGAAGGTGGAAAGAATGAACAAACAGAAAAGCTGTACGATGGAAATTGAGTCAGGGGATAAAATAGAAGTAAATCAAATACAAATAGAATTTTTGATCAACTGATAGAGGAGAAAAGAAATATGGCACGGACGAATTTTAAACAAACAAGAAACAGAAAAAAGAATGCGGAGGAAGAGGCTAATAAGCGAAAGGAAAGCAGCAGAGAATCATCAGGCAACGAATTGGATATAACTTCGGCAAATGTTTCTGCGGAGAAGACCGCAGAGATAGTTGCCAATATTGATGACTTGGACCCAGGCTCTCCTACACAAATATCCGAGGATATTCATCCGAAGGAGAGGGAGCATGAGGCAGAAACGAGAAGACGATTGGAGCCTACAAGAGTTGTCGAATTACCGGAATTTATTCAGAGGAAGCAAAACAGAGTTTCTTTAGGTTCTGCTTTATCTGTAAAGAAAGTCAGAATAGGAATTATTATGGATGGCACATTGTCGTTTACGACAGTTTATCCCAAAATATATTATGTTATGGAGCAATTATTGTATGGGCTGCAGAGCGCACGGCAAAAATATAAAGGCATTGAAGTTGAGTATGCGCTGACTATTCTTCATGATGCTCCGGAAGTGTATACTTTTTCTAATGGGGACTTTTTTACAATATCTGAAACTGAAGTAATAAATGTACTCCGTGAACTTGAGTTCTATGGCGGAAGTGCAGATGGATATGAAGATTTGGAAGAGGCAATCAACCAGACGTTGATGATTCTGAATAATGCTCCGAACGCCAGTGTCACAGACAGCGGGTTGCTTCTGTTTACGGATTCCATGCAGGAAAAGGAAAATACAAAATTCGGACTGCGATTTACCAGTGATGAACCCGGAAAGTATGGTGATTACACAAATTATGGTCTGAGATTTGCTAATACATATGCGTATAAGGCAAGTTTTATGCCGCTTCTCAGAATTGTTGATCATTACGGCAATATTTCTACGAATAATAAAAATGTGATGCGCTGGGACAGCCTGCAAACTTTATTGGAGCAGGATTCTGCAGAAATAGTGTCTTCAATTCAGAATGTAGTGGAGCTGATTCTGAATCAGGTGTCTGTAAAAGGCTGAGCGGAGGATATGATATGGCACGAAAAGATTTTAAGATGGGATATCAGATGAAAGAGAAGAAAGAACTTTTTGCTGTTGTATGTGTCTATCATCCGCTGATTTATGCAAAACAGAAACATATTAATTCTATGCTCGAAATGGTTCAGAAAGAGTTGAAGGAAGAAGCGTCATACTATGAAAAAGTGCATGTGGCCTATGTGTATGAAAGTCCTTATCTGGAAGTTAAGGATTTTCACGATATGGATCATAATACGCCAATTTATTATAAAGAGCCCTGCGAGGGTGAATCACATGATCTTGTACATGTTTTGTTTATGGGCTTAATGCTTCTGAAAGAACTTCAGGATAAGCACGAAGAGAGTGAAAAAAGATTATATCTTCTGACGGAGGAACGTTTTGAACGTACACATATTTCGCAGATTGTATATAAAAATGAAGAGGAGATAAAAATCCATCCTTTATTTGAAGAACTTAATTATCAGCCGATTCTGATTAAGACAGAAATGGCAGGCGGGGATATTCTCGAAGAGTATTTTGCTGATAAAAATGGGCTGCGTCCCGTATTCAAAGGATAAACAGATGATTTGTGAGGGACGAGATTGGAGGGAAAGAAATGAGTGTAAATATCAGCGCATCTGTCGCAGAAGCGATCAACTATGCGGCAGCGCATATTGGTATGCAGAAAATCATAAACAGCATCAGTTTCACACAGATTGAGACGGATCAGCTGGTATGCCGTATTTATTCCGTGCCGGAATTTATTTTTGAATTCAAACAAATGGTTGAACCAAATGGTGGTATTGCCGCGCTCAATGCACCAGCGCTGAGAATTAATGATGCGTTTTACCGGAAAGAGCTTTTAGAAGCTCAGGAAGGTGAAATTAAAATTGAAGTTTTCCATCCGGATCAACCAGATGTTATTCTTGGGTTTTTAAATACACCAGTTCATATTCAGCCATATTTGCATTGGGATGGAGCGAAGTATCCGGAATCTATGCCGGGATTCATGCAGCCGAATGATCCATTGATTCTTCAGGTGATTAAAAGAGCGGGAGAATATGCCGCTATGGATGGAAATACGATGAGCGGATACCAATGCCGCAGTATTGAGGGGGTAAAGAAACAGACCGAATATATTTATCGCGCGCTTCAGGATATGAGTCTCCATTACATTTCTGCGCCTCCGAGTTTTGAGATATACGGACAGAAAATCCGTATTCCGCATCAGGTTTTGCATGATGAAGCAAAGCAGGGTACATGTCTTGATCTTGCTGTTTTGTTTGCTACATGTCTTGAAGCAGTTTCGTTAAATGCTGTTATGGTTGTTATTCCCGGTCACGCATTCGCAGGAGTATGGGGAGAGGATCAGGCATTTTCAACAGCGATGATTAAACCGCAGGAGATAGAAGCTGAATTGTGGAATCAGGCGGTAAGCGGAATTATTCCGGTGGAATGTACTTTTGTGACTGACGGGAAGGATGTCCAGTTTGCGTCGGCAGTTGCCACGGGTACGGAAAACATTAAAAAATGTCAGTATCTGATCGATGTGTGTGGAGCAAGAAATGAAAATATTGTACCAGTCTACACATATACGGATAAGCCAATTTGTGAGGAGCAGACGGAGGAAATTGATCAGTTTGTCAGGCAGGAGTTTTCGAAAGAAAAAAAGAGTAAATTAGAGCTGCTGCGTGATCAGGCAATGGATATCACAGCAAGAAGCCGTTTATTGAATTGTTCTTCTGATCACTGTTCTATTGAGTTTGGGGTGAATACGGGAGAGTTTTTAAACGGTCATTACAAAGATACAGATATCATGAAGCTCCTGAGCTCTTCCGGCAATAAAAAAAGAACAAATACAGTTCTTCGGGAGTTGTTTTCCAAGAGCCGGCAGAATATCAGAGAATCGGGAAAAAGCAACCTGTTTTTGACATTGAACGAATTAAGATGGAAGCATGAAGCGGGCGGAAAAGCATACCGTGCGGTTATGTATCTGTGTCCTGCAGAAATATACAGAAACGGGCGTGGTGATCTTCAGCTCAGATTTGACGAAGATGAAGTGTTTTTCAACCCTGCATTAAAAATTTTGTTAGAACAGGGATACCATTTGGACAGCAGCCAGCTGAAAGATTATCCGGAAGATAATTATGGAGAACAGATGAAGCTGCTTCGTTTCCTGATCGAAAATCAGAAAGGATGGTCCATCAAAGAGGACATTGCACATCTGGCTCTTTATTCTATTCCCAATGAAGCTGTTTGGAATGGATTAAATAATGCATCGGTTTTATCACACGAGATTGTTGAGGGTATTCTTGCGGGGAAGATGGATTGGGAAAATGAATTGCCGCAAAGTATGACGGAGAACGACGTAAATGATATTTACCCGTTTGAGACGGATAGCTCTCAGAACGAAATTATCAGGTCGGCTTTTGAAAGAAAAGCCCAGGTGATTGTTGGACCTGCAGGCAATGGAAAAACACAGACGGTCGTTAATATAATGCTGGAAGCGATCAGAAGAGGAGAAAAGGTGCTTTTTGTATCTGAAATGGCGCCGGCTATGGAGGTCGCCTGGTCGAAATTAAATGAGGTTTTTGATGGACTGTTTAATTTGAAGATCCTCTATGGAAAGGATAAACCAGCAGACATTGTGCGTCAGATTAAACGCACCCTGGATTACCTGGAGACGAAAAAAAGACCGAAGGATTTCAATGGGGCAGTTGAGGCCAGAACAAAATACACAGAGTATCTGAAGGATGTTGAGCAATATTATGCGCTGATGAGCAGAAAAAATAAGTGCGGTAAATCACTGGAAGAACTTATTGAGATGTATGAGCAATATTCAGACGGTATGCTGAACTTAAATTTAGATGACGATTGTTCAGATATTCCGCTTTCAGAAGCGGAGGATCAGATCAGTATCCTTGCTAAAGTCATGGAAGAATGTGAACGGGCAAAGGGTGAATATTCGGAGTACGTACGTTACGACAATCTGGATGGGGCGGAAGAACAGAAGACGCTTGAACTCGCTCAAACGGCGTTAGAACAGTATCAGCGAGTATGGAAAGCTGCATGTGAACTGCGTGAAGTATTAGGAATTACAGAAGAATTGTCCGAGAAAGAAACGCTTCAGCAGATGATTCTGATCGCTAAGCAGTTAAAAAGATGTCCTGTATATTATAAAAGCGTCAGCCAGTTAGAAGAAGAGCCGAAAGAGGAGGATTCTTCCTTTGTTCATGACCTTTCAGAATGCTTGAAAATGACAACAGGGTTTTTCCCTGAATTTCTGAAGAAAAGGGCAAGAGAGAAATGCAGTGATATGCTCCGCAATGTCTATTCACCAGAACAGACTCGTAATATTTTGAAGGATTATGAATTGAATCCGGAGGAAGTATTGGAAAATTTAAGTAAAATAAGAGTATTTCGCGATAAAGAGGGAAGAATTGTAGCGGGAGCAAGTGACCAGAACAGAGAGCGTTTTTCCATTTATAAGAAAGCGGTAGAAGATGCGCTTCGGGACGAGCCTGAAGGAATAGTACGAGCTGTGTGGGCCGCGATTGAAGAGATCGTCCCTGGCAATGGCTTGGAAATTGTTGAACTGGCGCGAAAAACGGATGATTGTTATAAACGTTACGCTCAGACTCAAAAACTTGCGGAAGAAAAGATAATCAGAAATACTTCTGAATTTAACAGACGATACCCGAATCTGCCTAAAAAAGTTCTTTTTGAAGAGTGGATTGAAAATCGTAATGTTGATACCAATCGCAGCAGAAGCCTGTATGACGGTATTGTTGTTGAAATGGAGAAAAAAGGTTATGCGGGGTTGATTCATCAGATCGAAGCGATAAAAAAAGACGCAGTGGTTACCAGAGCAGATATTATGCATGGTTTTTATAAAGCATGGGCGTTTCATCATATTAATAAGATCGAAGAAGAGCTTTCAAAGAGAAATTGCTTCAGCCATATTATTTTTCAGGACAGAATCCAGCGTATGATCGAAAAAGAAGACGAAATCAGAAAAAGTATTCGTTCAGAAATCCTGCAGGTGCAGATTGCTCGTGTACCAAATGTGGAGGAAGGGGTGAGCAATAATCAGGAATTCGGAATGCTTCAGGCGCTTGTCAGGAAAAAAGGAATGACTATAAGAACTTTTTTTGAACAAGTACCTCATATGCTGCAAGAAATTTGTCCATGCATGATTATGGATCCGTTGGCAGCAGCAGAGTATATACCTGCTGAATTCCCGCAGTTCGATTTGGTTCTGATTGATGAAGGTTCTCAGATGCCGGTTTATAATGCGCTGATTCCCCTTTCCAAAGGTAAGAGATGTATGATTTTTGGAGATGAAAAACAGCTTCAGCCGTCAGATGACTTTAAAAAGCGTGTGGAAGATGAGTATGATCTCTCTGTGGGCAGAGAGTCTGTTCTCACGGCTGCTTATGTTACATCAATGCCAAGGAAAATGCTGCGTTTTCATTATCGCAGTGAGAATGAAGACTTGATTGCGTTCTCTAATCGCCATTATTATAATGGTGATATTATCACATTTCCTTCCTGTGATACAGAGAATAAAGGGGTGAGTTATGAGTTTGTCAAAGATGGTGTATATGACAAAAAAGGAAATAAAGCGAACTATTTGGAAGCGGAACGCGTGATACAATATATACGGAATACATATAATGCATTGCCTGAAGGGACATGCGAGACGCTTGGCGTTATTACCTTAAACGTGCATCAACGTGATTTGATACAGTCTATGCTTTTAAAAGAGGTGGCTGGTAACTCATCGCTTGGAATTAAGGTGGACGAACTTGTGAGTATCGTTAATTTGGAATCCTGTCAGGGGAAAGAATGGGATTATGTTGTAATATCTCCAGGATTTGGAAAGGATATGGACGGGAAATTTTCTACGGGATTTGGCGCTTTGAACCGTGAATATGGGGCAAATCGTCTGAATGTGATGCTTACACGTGCACGCAAAAAAATGCATGTTATCACAAGCATAGAACCATATATGCTTACAGATGCCAAGTCCGAGGGTGTTCAGAAGTTCAGAGAATTTCTTGGTTTTGCCAGGGGGGACATTTCTTTTGACAGCAGGATTTATGACCGGGAGTCACGAACCGAAGGTCTTGTAAATAATGTAGCAGCAGCGCTGGAAGCAGCAGGTTACGAAGTGCATACGAATATTGGAAGCAGTGAATTTAAAGTAGACATAGGCGTGATTTCCAAAAAGGATTCTCACCATTACTGCATGGGTATTCTTATTGATCATTTTGGGGATGGCAGATGCAGTATTCATGATCGTGAAGTAAATGATCCACAAATCCTTGAAAGTAAGGGGTGGAAAATATATCAGCTGCGTAAGCTGAATTGGATTCAAAATTCGAATCGTGAAATAAAACAGATTTTAAATGCAATGGAGGTGTTATAGGTGGCGAAAAGTAACGCAGAAGCATTTGTGCAGGTCCTGCTCGAACAGAAGGACCTTTCGGAGATTGTCAAACAGTATGATGATCTGAGAGCATCAGCTGTGATAAACTCTGATGAATACGATGAAGTCATAACACTTTTGTGTGAGAAGAAGCAAGGATGGTGGGGGAATCAGGAAGAGAAGTATTATATACATGAAACCATGAGCGAAGTAAGTACGCTGTTGAATGAAGATGTTCAAAATGGGGAGGTCTTACAGCGTTTGATTGACTTTGTCGGTGAAAAGTGTGAATGTTGGATTCAAGTAGCAGAAAATGAAAAATGGAGAAATAATTCGAAAATCCGATATTTTTTGTTGCATTTGGTGATTGATCTTGTGTTTTCGTATGGGGAAGAGTCACAGTGGATTAAGCTGTCGGCTATGCTGTATGATTTAATGCGTCAATGGAATCAAGAAAATAATTTTGCGGAATTCTACGGTGATTCGGCGGAAGAAGCTATTGTCAGTTATTCCTATGAGAATATAGTAGATGCCAGTATGCGGATTGGTAAAGTAGAACCGAAGCAGCTGATTGACGACGCTTCAAAAAATTTTAAGAGAGATTATATTGTTCAATTTTGCAATCTTCTTTCGGATATGGACAAAAAAAAGACAGAGCGTCATAATGGACCTCAGGCTTCTGCTAAAGCGCCTTCTCGTGAAAAGGAAAAATTTTTAAACTGGAAAACCATACTTTTGGTTTCTGCAGTTTCTATTGCCGTCTTGTTTTTGGGAGTAAAGATATACTCTTTATTGATGTCAGGAAATCTGCAAGAAAAAGAGCAACAAATACAAGAGCTGAAAGAGGAAATTGAAACAAACCAAGAAAAATATGAAAAGCTTCAGGAAGAGTATGATAAACTGGAGAAGAGTTACGGAGAATTAAAAACCGCAGCAGATAACACCGCTACTGGACCTGTGAGGGAAGAAATTGATATTTCATCGTCGAACAATGGTTCTCAGAAGGGGGGCGATATCACTGAGAGTTCTTCGGGCAATACGGTGTCTGGAAATACGGAATCTGGTAATCTTAAAGTAGGAGATACATACATTGCCGACACAACACGCAATGTACGTTCATCAAAAACTATTTTCGGTGATAATATACTTGGTGAGATTCAGGCGGGAGAGGGGGCTAGAGTTGTTGAAGAAATGGACGAAAATGGATGGTTTGGTATTAGTTTCGAAGATCAAATAGGATATATTAAGCTATAAAGCAAAGAAAAATTTCAAGCCGCCATGACGAGTAAACAGAATGCAAAATGATATTTAAGGTCATGGAAGAATGCAGCAGAGAATTAGAGCCGGGGTTCATTGATGGAGGCCGGCTCTTTGCTAGAGAGACACGTTTGGTGCATCAGATTGGAGATTGTGTGTATGAAGAAGATTATCATAAATAAGATTCGATGCAAAAAGTGCGGTGATGTAATAGAAAGCATACACTGTCATGATTTTAGGTTCTGCAAATGTGGTGCGGTGGCTGTCGATGGTGGCAAAGAATACCTGCGCCGCTGTGGAAACCGGGAAGATTGGGAAGAACTAAGCGAATATGATGACCAAGCATAAAATGTGAAAGAGAGGTATCTGCAGATGAATAACGTCCAGCTCTCAAATCCCCAAAACGGAAGGGTAGACCTGCATCTTCACACGAGAAACAGTGATGGCGATGACACACTTTCCGATGTAATCCGAATGGCGGCAGAAGAAGGACTGAAAGTGATCGCTGTCACAGATCATAATAAATTTTCCTTGGAGCAGTGCAGAAATGAGGGAGAATTGAATGTTATTCCGGGCTGTGAGTTTTCTGCTGCATATTTGGCTCCGGCGAGGGAAGAGACAGTGGAAGTTCATGTGGTCGGCCTTTTTCCGGAAGGTGTAAACCCGGAAGATTTTAACGGTATTTTTCAGAATATCCAAAGCGGAAAGAAATCATATGTGGATGCGATTCTTCAGCAGTTGGAAAGCATTGGGCTGCATATCAGTCTTGCGGAAGTGGAAGCGGTCAGACGGCCGGGGCGGCATATGGGACGGCATGATATTGCCGAGGTTTTAATCCGCAGAGGATATGCGAAAGATATGGATGACGCATTCGATAGATATATCGGTGATTTCAGTCCTTATTATGTTCCGTCAACCAGATTTATCGGATACGCTTCTATGGAGCAAGTCGTTCAGCAGATTATAAATTCAGGAGGAATTCCTGTACTTGCACATCCCTGGGGGTATGGCATGGGAGAACAAGAGATCCGGCAACTGATTTCGGATTTTAAAAGTGTTTCTGGAGAGTTGGGCGGTCTTGAAGTTTATTATGAATTGTATTTGGATGACCCGGAAAAAATGAATTTTTTGAGGTGCATGGCTCTGGAATACGATCTGCTTCCATCTGCGGCATCGGATCGTCACAGAGCGCCGCAGCCGTTTGCATCCACAAATGGGTTGGCAATGTATCAGAAAATGCTGGCAAAGCTGAATCAGTGTAAGAACGGATAATAGCATTTGGATAGCGAGGATAATACGGATGAGGAAGTATTGTTTCATTTGGGATACTGAGACTAATAAGTGTTACTGCAGCAAATGCGGCTGTATTGTCCTTCAGGATGATTACAATATGAAGAAACATGCGGACAGCTGTGACAGAGGAAGATATTCTTGCTGTACAAAAGGTTTTTCCCATCGTTCAGGCTATCTATCATCTGCAGATGTTGGTACATATCTATAAGACAAAGGGGCTGGCGTACCGGATTCCGCCCGGTCTGGATAAAGAATCCCTTGTATTTTCCATGCAGAACGCTCAGTTGCCCCGGGAGTTCAGTATCCGGACTCGGCTGGAAAATTACCAGATGGAGGCGGCGTTCAGACGGGTTGTGTTGTCTATGAAATATTTGGAGCTGACTACGGAGGCTGAACCGGACAGGCAATATTTTGAACCGATGGTTGGAAATGATTAAAATACCAACAGCAAAGACGGAGACGCAAAACAGAGCGGTGGAGCGGAAACAGGAAGTCACAGGTATTTTCGCCGGTGACTTCCACATTATTATTGTTAAATTTCCCCATCCGCAATTGACGCATCCCCCGTCCCGTCGTATAATAATTACAATGCAGGTTTATTAATTTACAAGATACAGGAAAAGAACGCAATGATTTTTGAGACACACGCACATTACGATGATGAGGCATTTGACAGTGACAGAGAAGAACTTCTTTCTTCCATGCAGGAAAACGGGATCGGACATATCGTCAATGTTTCCGCCAGCCTGGATTCCCTTGACCGGACCAGGGAGCTGATGGAACAGTATCCCTTCGTTTACGGTGCAATGGGACTGCACCCGGACGAGGTAGGCGATATGAATGAAGCCGTCATGCAGAAACTGAGAGACTACTGCCGTCTGGAAAAAACGGTGGCGGTCGGTGAGATTGGTCTGGACTATTACTGGGAGAAAGAGAATCATGAGACTCAGCGGTACTGGTTTGAACGGCAGCTGGAACTTGCCAGGGAGGAAAAACTTCCTGTGATCATTCACAGCAGGGATGCGGCCGCAGATACGCTTCAGGTGATGAAGGACTGCCGGGCCGGTGAGATCGGCGGTGTGGTTCATTGCTTTTCTTATTCCAGAGAGATGGCAGGAGAATATCTGAAGATGGGGCTGTATCTGGGGATCGGCGGCGTACTTACGTTCAAGAATGCCCGAAAACTCCGGGAAGTGGTGGAATATGCGCCTCTGGACCAGCTGCTGCTGGAGACCGACAGTCCGTATCTGGCTCCGGTTCCTTACCGGGGAAAAAGAAATTCGTCCCTGAATATTCCGCTGATCGTACAGCAGATCGCGGAAATCAAACATCTGTCCTGTGAGGAAGTCATAGAACAGACGGAACAAAATGCGATGCAGTTATTTCTTGCAAATCAGTAGATTTGATTTTTGGGAGGAGAAAGAGAAATGATTCATTGGAAGAGACTTGGAGAAAAGCGTGCAAAACTGGTTCGGTTTGCTTTTGTCAGTTCTCTGATCGCTATGTTGGGAACACCGATGGCGGTATCTGCGGATCCGTATATACAGGAGGAACCAACAGCGCAGCAGGAGGTACTGGCAGCTTCCGTTCCTGCCGCCCAGCCGGAAGTTTCCGCTGACGGACAGGCGGAAGAATCCGCTGCGGAGACGGCTCCGACGTTGGAAACAACTCCGGAAGCAGAGTCAACACCAGAAGCGGCGCCGACACCGAAAACAACGCCAGAGGCAACCCCGACGCCGGAAGCGACGCCAACGCCAGAGACAACCCCGACACCGGAAACGACGCCGACACCAGAAACAACCCCGACCCCGGAAGCAACACCGACGCCAGAGGCAACACCGACGCCGGAAGCGACGCCGACACCGGAGGCAACGCCGACGCCGGAAGCGACACCGACGCCAGAGGCAACCCCGACCCCGGAAGCAACGCCGACGCCAGAGGCAACGCCGACCCCGGAAGCAACGCCAACACCGGAAGTGACGCCGACACCAGAGGCAACGCCAACGCCGGAAGCAACGCCGACACCAGAAGCGACGCCGACGCCGGAGGCAACGCCGACACCAGAGGCAACGCCAACGCCGGAAGCGACGCCGACGCCAGAGGCAACACCAACCCCGGAGGCAACGCCGGCACCAGAAGAAACGGTTCCACAGGAGCCTTCTGCCCCGGTGATAACGGTTACGCCGCCGAAAGTAAGTATCGAAAATACTCCGTGGTTATTCCATACGGTAGAGAAAGATTATGCGCTGGTACAGGTCAATACATATCTGAATGTCCGTGAAGGAAAGGGAACCTCCTACCGGATCGTGGGAACAATCCCGAAGAATGGTCTGTGTTATGTGATCGCGGACGCGGATTCTGACTGGGTATTTATTGAATCCGGTGATGTGCGCGGATTTGTCAGCAAACGTTATCTTCTGACCGGCGAGGCAGCGCATAACGCGGTGAAAACGGCAGGCGAGGACAGTTATGTATTGGGTGAAGTGAAAGTGGAGCCCTGGGACAATGAGGCTTACACGTATTCCTACGATACGGTGAAGACCGTGCTTTCCACAAGCGCATTCCGCAATTCTGTTCTGACTTACGCGCAGCAGTTTCTTGGAAATCCGTATGTATGGGGTGGAACGAGCCTGACCAATGGTGCGGACTGTTCCGGATTTGTACAGCAGATTTTTGCAAACTTCGGATATGAACTGCCGCGTACCTCCAGAGAGCAGGCGAACGCAGGAGAAAAGATTTCTCTGGAAGAGGCTCAGCCAGGCGACCTGGTATTCTATCAAAGAGACAATGGATATATCTATCACGTTATGATCTACATGGGAGACGGAAAGGTCATCCATGCCAGCAGTGAAAAAACGGGAATCATTATTTCCGATTACAACTACAGCCGTTCCACCGGATATGCGGTGAGAGTTATTGAGGAAGATCCAAGTGTCATTACGATCAATTCCGGAGAGAATTATGTGAAGCCCAACGGTCAGTATCTCGGCAAATTTAAACTGACTGCTTACTGCAACTGCCCGATCTGCTGCGGCAAATGGTCCGGCGGCCCGACCGCATCGGGAACCGAGCCCACGCAGGGACGTACCGTTGCGATTGCGGGACTTCCGTTCGGAACGAAGCTGAACATCGGCGGTCAGGTCTTCACCGTAGAAGACAGAGGTACACCGTACGGCCATGTGGATGTCTATATGAACAGCCATGACGAGGCAAATGTATTCGGCGTACAGTACGCGGATGTGTTCCTTCAGGATTAAGTCAAAAACCCGCGGGAATAAAATCTTTTATAGCTGATATGAGACCCTCACATAGGACAAGGAAAGTTCTATGTGGGGGTTTTGTTTTTGGGAATGCATTCAGTACATCGAAAAATAAATAGCTAGCCATTTTTTTCAATGTACTGAATGTCACTGGGTTTCTTTGTGTAAATCGTATAAAAATACTAAGATCGACACAAAATGTTTATTGACTTCTTCTATACCGATTGGTATAATATACAAAAAGAAAAGCTGAAGTTCACGAAGGATTTCTGACAGTGATATTTGAAGTTACAGTTCAGCCCAGGTCTGCGCATATGCTGCGCAGACCGTAAGAACGTGATTCAGGAGTGCAAAATCCTATCGCCGAAGGCGATTTTCAATGGATTTTGCATGTAACGGTTCAGCAGGGCTGAATTGTTACTGTTTGAATTACAGCAGAGCAGGAAATCTGAGCAGCAAGGAGATGGACAATGGATAACCGACAGGCAATACTGGACAGCGCTCTGACGTTGTTTTATGAAAAAGGATATGACGCGGTGGGCGTACAGCAGATCGTGGATGCAGCAGGGGTGACAAAGCCCACTCTGTATTATTATTTCGGAAGCAAGCAGGGTTTGCTGTCTTGTCTTCTGGAAGAGCAATTTTCAAGGCTGGAAACACAGATGGAAAAAGTGAAGGATGCGCCGGAAAAGATCCAGGATAAGCTGTATCATGCGGCGAGGATTTTTTTAAATGGAGCATCCGCAGAACCGGAGTTTTATCTGCTGATGCTCGCGCTGTTTTATTCCGGAAGAAAGAGCGAGGGGTTTCAGACGGTATATCCTCTGATTGAACGGTATTATCGGATCTTCGTGGAGATATTTGAGCATGCCAGCCAGGAACTTGGAAATATGCGCGGACGGCAGAGGCAGTTTGCAGTAGGATTTTCGGGTATGCTCAATCATTATCTGATGCTTGAGGCAAAAGATATGGATGATCTGTCCAATCTTACGATCACGGATCAGGAAGTATATGAGATCGTGCATCAGTTTATGTATGGAATTTATTCTTAACAGCAGGAGGTTTTAAACAAATGGCACCATGGTATGAGGCAGCGGAATTTTATCATATTTACCCAATCGGACTTTGCGGCGCGCCCGCACGAAATGAACAGGAGGAAGTGACCCATCGGTTTGATGTTCTGACCGAATGGCTGGAGCATGCGGCGGATCTGGGATTTACTGCGGTTTATATCGGACCGCTGTTCGAGTCCACCACCCATGGATACGATACCAGGGATTACCGGACAGTGGACCGGCGGCTTGGAGACAACGAAGATTTCAGGAAATTCGTTGCCCGTGCCCATGAACTGGGTGTAAAGGTCGTTGTGGACGGCGTGTTCAATCATACGGGAAGAGAGTTTTTTGCTTTCCGGGATATTCAGGAAAAGAGAGAAGGTTCCCGTTACTGCGGATGGTACAAGGGAATCTGGTTTGGAGGAAATACCTGTTACAATGACGGATTTTCCTACGAGGCATGGAGGAATTGTTTTGAACTGGTAAACCTGAATCTCCAGAATCAGGAAGTCCGGGATTATTTGCTGGATGTGATCGATTTCTGGATCGATGAATTTGATATTGACGGCATCCGCCTGGACTGCGCGGACTGTCTGGATTTCGGCTTCATGGAGCAGATGCGCGCCAGAACCGGAAGAAAAAAAGAAGACTTCTGGCTGATGGGCGAGGTGATCCATGGAGATTACAGCCGTTATATCCAGGATGGACAGAAGATGCTTCACAGTGTCACCAACTATGAACTGCACAAAGGTCTGTATTCGGGGCACAACGATCACAATTACTTTGAGATTGCCCACACGATCCGGAGGGAGTTTGATGAAAATGGCGGAATTTACCGTGGAATGAAGCTGTACAGCTTTGTGGACAATCATGATGTGGACAGGATTGCGTCGAAGCTTCAGGATCAGGCATGTCTGATCCCGGTGCATGCGCTTCTGTATTTCCTGCCGGGCATTCCTTCTGTGTACTACGGCTCCGAGTTTGGGATCAGCGGAAGGAAAGAGGGAGGAAATGATGCGCCTCTGCGTCCGGCGCTGTCCCTGAAGGAACTGGAAAAAGAGGCTCCCCATCCGGAACTGGCAGAGTGGATCCGGCAGATCTCAAAGATCCGTAAGAAACATCCGGCATGTACGGAAGGAAGATATCAGGAACTTCTTCTGACCAACCGCCAATATGCTTTCTGCCGGTACACGGATTCGGACTATCTGCTGGCTGCGGTGAATAATGATCCACAGGAGACGGAAGTGCAGATTCCGGTGGAGGGAGCATTTACTTATACGAATGTTTTGACGAAAGAAGAAGCGCCGGTGGAAAACGGCAGAGTGGCAGTAAAGCTTCCGGCATGCGGATGCGTGTTGCTGGAGCGTGTTTGAAAAATTATGGTAACCGTTCAGCCGACTGGACTGTTACGATTGATTCCCAGGGAATCAAGAAGGGATAAGGAGAGAGTATTATGGGAGAAACAAGAAAGAAAGCGTCAGAAAGAAAGTCTGTGAAGAAAAAAAACACCGGAAGCCCGGCAGCGGAAGAAAAGAAATTCCGTTTTTCTGATCTGGATCAGTATCTGTTCGGGCAGGCGACACATTATGAGATCTTCTGGAAGATGGGCGCGCATCCGGACCGGGTGGACGGAAAAGCGGGCACGTGGTTTACTGTTTGGGCGCCGCATGCCAGCGATGTTTCTGTGGTAGGAGATTTTAATAACTGGACGCCGGGTGTGCATCGAATGGAACGGACCGGTGAGGGGGGAGTTTACGAACTGTTTATTCCGGGCGTGACGGAAGGCGCGCTGTATAAATACTGCATCAAAACCCGGAGCGGAAGCCTGGTATATAAGGCGGATCCCTACGCCTTTGCATCTGAAAAACGTCCGGGAACCGCTTCCAGAGTCGCCCGGATCGATGGGTATAAATGGGGCGACGACAGCTGGATGGAGAAACGGAAAAGCTTTGATCCGAAGACTTCAGCGATGACAGTCTATGAGGTGCATCCGGGTTCCTGGATGAAGCATCCGTGGTCAGAGTCGAATCCGGAAGGTTTTTACAATTATGTTCAGTTTGCCCATGCGCTGACCGACTATGTCAAGGAGATGGGTTATACTCATGTAGAGCTGATGGGCATTGCGGAGCATCCTTTTGACGGCTCCTGGGGATATCAGGTAACGGGATATTATGCGCCGACTTCCCGCTATGGAACGCCGAAAGAATTCAAATATCTGGTGGACTATCTCCACAAACACAAGATCGGCGTCATCCTCGACTGGGTACCGGCACACTTCCCGAAAGATGCTCATGGACTGGCGGAATTTGACGGCGAGGCTCTGTACGAATATGCTGATCCGCGGCAGGGCGAGCATCCGGACTGGGGAACCAAGATCTTCAACTATGGAAAGAATGAAGTGAAGAATTTCATGCTTGCCAATGCCCTGTACTGGATTGAGGAATACCATGTGGATGGTCTTCGCGTGGATGCGGTGGCATCCATGCTGTATCTGGATTACGGAAAACAGGATGGCCAGTGGGTGCCGAACAAATACGGCGGAAATCAGAATCTGGAGGCGATTGAGTTCTTTAAACACCTGAACTCTCTGGTTCTTGGAAGAAACAAAGGCGCCGTGATGATCGCGGAGGAGTCTACTGCATGGCCGAAGGTGACCGGAAAAGTGGAGGAAGATGGACTTGGCTTCTCGCTGAAATGGAATATGGGATGGATGCATGATTTTCTGGATTACATGAAACTGGATCCGTACTTCAGAAAATACAACCATAACAAGATGACCTTCTCGATGACGTACGCCTTTGCAGAGAATTATATTCTGGTGCTTTCTCACGACGAAGTCGTACATCTGAAGTGTTCGATGATCAATAAGATGCCGGGATATCCGGAAGAGAAATTTCAGAACCTGAAGGCGGGATATGCCTTTATGTTCGGACATCCGGGCAAGAAATTGCTGTTTATGGGACAGGATTTCGGGCAGCTCCGGGAATGGAGTGAGGAAAGAGAACTGGACTGGTATCTGCTGGAGGAAGATAACCACCGGCATTTACAGGAATATGTAAAAGATCTGCTTCACATGTATACGAAATATCCGGCGCTGTATGCCAATGATAAAGGATATGAAGGATTCCAGTGGGTCAACGCGGATGACGGGGATCGAAGCATCTTCAGTTTTATCCGCTGGTCGCCGACCGGAAGGAATAATCTTCTGTTTGTCTGCAACTTTACTCCGGTGGCGCGTCCGGATTATATGTGCGGGGTGCCGAAGCTGAAACAGTACCGGCTGATCCTGGACAGCGATGATGAAAAATATGGCGGAGCCTCTGTGGACCGCCAGAAAGTTTACCGGAGCAAAAAAGGAGAATGTGACGGACAGCCGTATCGGCTTGCGTATGAACTGCCGGCATTCGGCGTAGCTGTATTTACATTTTAGGGACGAAATCCGCGCCAGAACCTACCCCTCCCAGGCAGATCCTGACGCGGATTTCTGGTTTTGGTGAGCGGTAGGTGTGGCTGCGGTAGTTTGTTGGTACGGGCTGTTATGCTTTTTCTACAAGATCTGCACGCTGCCGAGGCCCATGAGAAGAACGATCAGATAGATCAGGATCAGGACTACGGGGTATACAGCGTAGAAGATGTATTTTTTCTGGATTCCGCGTTCACCGTTGTAGAATATCACAGGAATGATATCCAGAAAGCAGAGAAATCCGAGCATGACGGATGTGGTGGACATCAGAAAGCATGCCAGTGCCATTCCGAAGACCTGACGGTTTCTGAGGCTGTACAGGATGACAATGATCAGCGGACCGAAGATTCCGTAGTCCAGTCGGAGGAATACCGCCAGTATACAGGCGGCAGCCGCGATCAGTACTTTGGCTGTGGACTGTATCCACAAGGAAGACTGTGACAGGGAAGTTTCAGCTTTTTCCAGAAATATCAGTGTGCCAAGTCCCAGCAGCAGTGCAAAGACTGCGTTCTGCCGGCTGGGATTGAATACCGTGCCGCTATAGACCAGGTCAAAAGGAATTTCGGATACAACCGCCAGGATTCCCAGGCTGGCAGCGTATTTTTTCAGGCTGCTGGAGTGCATGAATCCTTCGACCAGAAGAAAGCAGAACAGTGGAAATGCCAGAGATCCGATCATCTGAAGAATAAAATCTGCAGTGAACAGAGTCCCGTTGACATCCATGAAAGCCTGGTAGGCTTCCTGATCGTTTCCGATATCGGCCATGCCGTTCCGCAGCAGCATCCTGTCACAGATTGCGGTTGCAGCGATGCCGATCACCATTGCGATGATGGCGATGATTTTGATCGTGCTTCCGGACAGTTTCTTTTTTGAGTCATCCTGTCGGGTTTTTGTGTAGTTCATAGTTTTGTTCCTCGCTGACAAATATTTTATAGAAAATTATAGGAAATCTGAACATAGGTGTCAATCTGTCTTTTTTCACGATTTCAGACGGGAATTTTCGTCTTTTGTTACAGTTCCTTCCTTCAAATAATCAGAATGGTGATCAGGTGAAGGAGGAGCAGATGCACCGGATAGAAGGCGTAAAATATATATTTCAGGGAAAGCCCCCGTTTTCCGTTGTATGCCCAGATCAGCGGAAGTCCCAGGAAGGAGAAAAACTGTGAGCTGGAAAGGAAGACCAGAGGAACGCAGCCTGCGCCGAAAGAAAGTTCCCGATGCGCCCGAAACAGATACATCAGGCTGATGCAGAGGATTCCATAGGCGTCATAATCCGTTTTCAGCCAGAGTGCCAGCAGGCATCCCACGGCGATCACGGCAAGTTTCAGAATCAGGGCGATGGTATTCTGCAGGTTTGGGAGCCGTTCTTCAATCTGACGGATTCCGTAAAGGGTCAGAATTCCGAGAAATAAAGTGAAGAATACATTTTGTGAGGAAAATTCCAGCAGACAGTTGTGCAGAGCCAGATCGAAACATGGTTCGGAAATCAGGGCGAAAATTCCCAGGTTCCGGATATACCGGCTCAGATGACGGGTATGGAGAAATCCTTCCACCAAAAGAAAGCAGAACAACGGAAACGCCAGGCGGCCCACCAGCCGCATGATATCATACAGTGAGACCAGCCAGGAATATTCGGACATAAAAGCCTGATAAGCTTCCAGGGTCATGGAGGTGGTGCCGCCCAGGTGCCGGATCATCTGCAGAACAAGAACAGCGCCGGTATGATCGATCAGCATGGAAATCAGCGCGATGATTTTCAGTGAGCTTCCGGATAGTCCGCTTTTTCGTAAATAATTCATAATTATACACATCCTTTTCTGTTCAGGATATCAAAAGATCCTGTCATAAAAATCATTATAATAATTCCCTGCCGGCAAGTCAATTTTTGTAACAGTTCAGCCTTGCTGAACTGTTGCCAATTTTTCACTGAAAAATCACTTTACAATAAAAAAATGGAATGTTACCATAGATTTATGAAAAAGAAAAGCTGCAGCCCGCCAATGGGAGCGCTGCGGAAAAAGCTGTTGTTCACGGGCATTTTTGCAGGAAACGGCAGCAGAAAATCAAGAAAAGAAGGGAGAGAAGTACATATGTTGAAAGTCCTGGGGGCACAGGTAAAAGAGTTCAAAAAAGCCTCCATCCTGACACCGATTTTCATGATCCTGGAAGTAATTATGGAGACGGTCATTCCGCTTTTGATGGCGTCCATTATCGATGACGGTGTTGAAGCGGGCAATATGCAGCATATTTATACAGTTGGCGCCTGGATGATTGCGGCGGCAGCTGTTGGTCTGTTTGCAGGTATGATGGGAGGAAAATTCGGCGCAAGAGCGTCGACAGGATTTGCCAGAAATCTGAGAGAGGCGATGTTCGTCAATATTCAGAATTACTCCTTCTCTAATATTGATAAGTTCAGTACAGCCGGACTGGTAACCCGTCTGACGACAGATGTGACCAACCTGCAGAATGCTTATCAGATGCTCCTGCGTATGTGTATGAGAGCGCCGGCGAGCATGATCTGTGCGATGGTCATGGCGTTTGCGATCAATGCAAGGCTTGCCAGTATTTACCTGATCGCGGTTATTATCCTTGGAATCTGCCTGTTCCTGATCATGAACAACGCAACCAAGTATTTCCAGCAGGCATTTCCCAAGTACGATGAGCTGAACGCTTCCGTACAGGAAAACGTGTCTGCGATCCGCGTGGTAAAGGCTTATGTGCGGGAAGACTATGAGACAGATAAGTTCCATAAAGCGAGCCAGAATATTTACAAGATCTTCGTGAAAGCGGAGAAAAATCTCAGCTTCAACGCGCCGCTGATGCAGTTTACTGTATACGGATGTATCCTGCTGATCAGCTGGCTGGGTGCGAAGATGATCATCGGCACATCCATGACCACGGGAGAGCTGATGAGCCTTCTTGCTTACTGTATGAATATCCTGATGAGTCTGATGATGCTGTCGATGGTATTTGTTATGGTTACCATGAGTATCGCCAGTGCAAGACGTGTGGCGGAAGTGCTCAATGAGAAGAGCGATCTTTCCAATCCGGAACATCCGGTGATGGAAGTTGCGGATGGAAGCATCGTTTTCGATCATGTGGATTTTGCTTATAAGAAAGACGGCAAAGAGCCGGTGCTCAAGGATATCAATCTGTCCATCCGTTCCGGTGAGACGATCGGTATCATCGGAGGAACCGGAAGCGCAAAGACCAGTCTGGTCAATCTGATCAGCCGTCTTTATGATGTAACTGCCGGAAGTATCCAGGTGGGCGGAAAGGATGTCAGAAGCTACGATATGGAAGTGCTTCGTAATGAAGTGGCGGTCGTGCTGCAGAAGAATGTCCTGTTTTCCGGAAGTATCCTGGACAACCTCCGCTGGGGAGACAAAAACGCGACGGAGGAAGAGTGCCGCCGTGCCTGCCGTCTTGCCTGTGCGGATGAGTTTATTGAGAGAATGCCGGATGGCTACAATACGCATATTGAACAGGGCGGAAGCAATGTTTCCGGAGGTCAGAAGCAGAGGCTTTGTATCGCCCGGGCGCTTTTGAAGAAACCGAAAGTCCTGATCCTGGACGACAGCACAAGCGCCGTAGATACCGCTACCGACGCAAAGATCAGAAAAGCGTTCGCTGAGGAAATCCCGAATACAACGAAACTGATCATTGCGCAGCGTATCTCCAGTGTGGAGCATGCGGACCGCGTGATCGTTATGAATGAAGGACGTATTGATGCGTTTGACACGCCGGAGAACCTGTTGAAGAACAATGAGATTTACCGTGAGGTTTATGAATCTCAGACACAGGGCGGCGGAGATTTTGATGAGAAGGCAGGTGAAGAGTAATGCCGGGACCGAACAGAGTGCCTGCCGGAGTGAAATCCCGGGTGAAAAACCCGATGGCGATTTTTCGACGGCTCATGAGTTATGTGACAAAACGGTATCTGGTTCAGTGGATTATCGTTATTGTATTGATTTTTGCCAGCGTACTTGCCAATGTACAGGGAACCATGTTCATGCAGACGCTGATTGATGATTATATTACTCCGATGCTTGGACAGAGTGATCCTGATTTTGGTCCTCTGGCCATGGCAATCGCAAGAGTGGCTGGCTTCTACCTTCTTGGTGTGGCTGCGACCTTTACTTACAACAGAATTATGATCTATGTGACCCAGGGAACCATGCGGGCGTTCCGTGACGACATGTTTGAACATATGGAAAAACTGCCGATCCGCTATTTTGACAGCCATGCCCACGGCGATATCATGTCCATCTATACCAATGATATCGATACTCTCCGTCAGATGATCAGCCAGAGTATTCCGCAGATCGTCAACAGTCTGATCACCATTGTCAGTGTGTTCGTCAGTATGGTGATCCTCAGTGTTCCCCTGACGGTGCTTACACTGGTTATGGTCAGCCTGATGCTGTTCGCGACCAAATCCATCGCCGGACGAAGCGGAAAATACTTTATCGAGCAGCAGAAAAACCTTGGTACCGTCAACGGATTCATCGAGGAGATGATGGACGGACAGAAGGTGGTCAAGGTGTTCTGTCATGAGGAAGAGAACATCGAAAACTTCCGTAAACTGAACGACCGTCTGTTTGAAAGCGCGGACCGCGCGAATACCTTTGCCAATATTCTCGGACCGGTCAACGCGCAGATGGGAAATATCAGCTACGTGCTCTGTGCCATCGTTGGAGGCGTGCTGGCGCTGAGCGGTATTTCAGGCCTTACGCTTGGAGGGCTGGCGAGCTTCCTGACCTTCAACAAGAGCTTCAACATGCCGATCAACCAGGTCAGCCAGCAGCTGAACGCCATCGTTATGGCCCTTGCGGGAGCGGAACGTGTCTTCCGTCTGCTGGATGAGGAGCCGGAGGAAGACAACGGCTATGTTACCCTGGTCAACGCGGCAGAAAAAGACGGAAAACTTGTGGAATCCGAGAAACGTACCGGTCACTGGGCATGGAAACATACCCATCAGGCGGATGGTTCTGTGGATTACATCAATATGGAAGGCGAGGTTGTTTTTGAGAACGTCAACTTCGGTTACGATCCAAAGAAAATCGTGCTTCACGAAGTTTCTCTGTACGCGAAACCGGGTCAGAAGATCGCCTTTGTCGGTTCCACCGGAGCAGGAAAGACGACCATCACAAACCTGATCAACCGTTTCTATGATATTCAGGACGGAAAGATCCGTTACGACGGAATCAATATCGGAAAGATCTGCAAGGATGATCTGAGACATTCCCTTGGGATCGTTCTCCAGGATACCCACCTGTTTACCGGAACCGTGGCGGAAAATATCCGTTTCGGAAAACTGGATGCCACCGATGAAGAAGTGGTGGCAGCGGCAAAACTTGCCAATGCGGACGGATTTATCCGCAGACTGCCGGACGGCTACGACACCGTGCTTCACGGAGACGGCGCAAACCTGAGCCAGGGACAGCGTCAGCTGCTGGCGATCGCCCGTGCAGCCATCGCGGACCCGCCGGTACTGATCCTGGATGAGGCGACCAGTTCCATCGACACCAGAACCGAGCGGATCGTTCAGGACGGTATGGATAAACTGATGAGCGGAAGAACAAGCTTCGTCATCGCTCATCGTCTGTCCACCGTAAGAAACGCAGACTGTATCATGGTTCTGGAACAGGGTCGCATCATTGAACGAGGCACCCACGATCAGCTGATCGAGCAGAAAGGCCGATATTACCAGCTCTACACCGGCAATGCGATTGGGGAATGAGCGATAGTGGTGAAAGGCGGACGAAACCGGCTCCGTGCCGGGGACGTGCGTGAGCGGCGGGCGGCTGCATCGATGTGGAAAATCTAAGCGTTCCAAAGCCCCTGCGGACGGGCACCGGAGCGATTCGTCAGGAAAGCTTTATGCTTTCCCGACTCAGCGCTCCTCAGACTCCGGGCTTGAAGCCCTGCGTCTGTCCCGTCCTCCGGGGCTTTGGAGCGCTAAGATTTTCTCACATCGCTGCAGATGCCCGCCGCTCACGCACGTCCCCGGCGCGGAGCCGGTTTCTGGCTTTCACGGGATATCGAATGGGGAAGTTGTGTGGCGGTGGTATGTGCCTGAGTATATCGAATACGAAATAATGGATGGATTCATGCAGGCAAATGACGGGTTTTCAGATCTCGCTTGGTTCGTTTTTCAGATTCTCCCTTGCTTTTTTGTTATAGGGTTGCTATAATAAACAATATCCGGGGCGGAGGTCTTACCTTCGTCCCTTTTGGTGACACTGTAATTCGTGCATCGAAAAATAAATCGCCGGTTGGTTATTTGTTTTTCGATGTGCAGGAAAGCGGAACGCCTTCCACGGCGGGACGCTGTCGAGATTTTCATTGAAAGAAGAGGTTGAATGAAATGACAAGAATAGACATTATCTCCGGTTTTCTGGGAGCTGGAAAGACGACGCTGATCAAGCAGCTTCTGACTGACGCGCTGAAGGGTCAGCAGGTGGTTCTGATTGAGAATGAGTTTGGAGAGATCGGAATTGACGGTGGATTTCTGAAAGACGCGGGAATCGAGATCCGTGAGATGAATTCCGGTTGTATCTGTTGTTCTCTGGTGGGAGATTTCGGACAGGCGCTCAGCGAGGTAATTACAAAATATCATCCGGACCGTATTATCATTGAGCCATCCGGAGTAGGCAAGCTGTCTGACGTTATCAAGGCGGTTGCAGATGTGGAAAAAGAGGCGGGTGTTGCGCTGAACTCTGCGACAACGGTTGTTGATGTGATGAAGTGCAAGATGTATCTGAGAAACTTTGGAGAGTTCTTTGAGAATCAGGTGAAGAGTGCGGGAACGATTATTCTGAGCCGTACGGATACTGAGAAAGCGACACCGGAAAAGATCGAGGCTGCGGTGGAACTGCTCCGCGGACTGAACCCGGAAGCTACGATCATCACAACTCCGGTGGAACAGCTGGGAGGAAAGAAAGTCCTGGATACGATGGAAGGCGCGATCATCCGTCTGGACGAGGTAGAGGATGAGCATCACCATGAGCACCATCACCATGACGGTGAGTGCTGCCATGATCACGACCATGACGGCGAGTGCTGCCATGATCACGATCATGAGCATCATCATCATCATGACGGTGAGTGTGGCTGCGGCCATCACCACCATCATCATGCGGACGAGGTCTTCACAAGCTGGGGCAAGGAAACGGTGAAGAGCTTTGACCGTGAAGAGATGGAGAAAATCCTGAAAGAGCTTTCCGAGAACCAGGATTACGGTATCGTTCTGCGTGCGAAAGGTATGGTTTCCGGAAAAGACGGACACTGGATTTATTTTGATATGGTTCCGGAAGAATATGAGATCCGTGAGGGCGCTCCGGAGTATACCGGACGTATTTGCGTCATCGGTTCCAAACTGAATGAGGAGAAACTGGAAGAGCTGTTCGCTCTGTAAATCACAGGCAACCGTTCAGTTGACTGAACTGTTCACGCATAGCAGTAGTTCGACCAGTTGAACTGATATAAATCATAAACCCCGAAAGAAAGAGGAGAGAATCATGGGAGGAGACGAAATCGAGATTCCGATTTATCTGATCACCGGATTTCTGGAGAGCGGCAAGACGACCTTTATCAATTTTACCGTTGCCCAGGATTACTTTCAGATTGACGAGCCGACCCTTCTGATCACAACGGAAGAAGGAGAAGTGGAATACGACGAAAAGGAGCTGCTGAAGTACAATACGGTACTGGAAGTGGTAGAGAGTCAGGAGCAATTTACGCCGGAGTATCTGAAAAAACTGAAACGCCGTTATAATCCGGAGCGTGTGATCCTGGAATATAATCCGCTGTGGAGCGTAAAGAAACTGGAAGAGATGGAAATGCCGAGAGGCTGGGGCATCGTGCAGGAGATCGTGACCGTAGACGCAAGCTGTTTCCAGATCTATATGCAGAACATGAAATCTATCTTCATGGAAATGTCCCTGCATGCGGATATGGTAATGTTCAACCGCTGCCGTCCGCAGGATCCTCTGGCGTCCTTCCGCCGAAGCATCAAGGTGGTGAATCCCGCCTGCGATGTCCTGTTCGAAGATGAAGAGGGCGAGATCAGCAATATCTTTGAGGATTCTATGCCTTACGATCTGGATGCGGACATCATTGACATCGAAGACGCGGATTACGGTATTTTCTATGTGGATATGGAAGACCATCCGGAGCGGTACCGTGGAAAAACGGTACGGTTTAAAGGAAGAGTTCTGAAGAGTGAGAATGCCAACGCAAAATTCTTTGTTCCGGGACGTATGGCGATGACCTGCTGTGCAGACGATACCACATTTATCGGATATATCTGCGAATTCCCCAAGGCGAAATCCCTGCTGATGGGACAGTGGGTGGAAGTGACCGCTGTTGTGGACTGGAAATATATGGAACAGTATGAGGGCGAAGGACCGGTGCTGATCGCGAAGGATATCAAATCCGTACAGCGTCCGGAGGTTGACCTTGTGTATTTCAACTAATCTTTGTTACCCCGCAGCCTGCTGCGGGGTATTTGTCTGCAAAAATCATATTTCAGGAGGCGATTATGTATATTATAGTAGGTTTAGGGAATCCCACAAGAAAATATGAGGGGACGAAGCACAATGTCGGTTTTGATACCATCGATTATCTTGTGGATGAATACGGCATTCCTTCGTCCGGGCTGGGCCATAAGGCGATGTACGGAAAGGGAATGATCGCGGGGCAGAAGGTCCTTCTGGCAAAGCCGATGACTTATATGAATCTGAGCGGCGAGTCTGTCCGGGAACTGGTGAATTATTATAAGATTGATCCGGAGGAAGAGCTGATCGTGGTTTATGACGATATCAGTCTTGCGCCGGGTCAGATCCGTATCCGCAAAAAGGGAAGTGCCGGAGGCCATAACGGAATCAAAAATATCATTGCGAATCTGGGTACGGACAAATTCCAGAGGATCAAGATCGGCGTTGGAGAAAAACCGAAGGAGTGGGATCTCGCTGACTATGTGCTCAGTCCGTTCTCCAGGGAGGAACGGGCAGCGGTAGATGAGGCGATCGGTCATGCGGCGAAAGCTCTGGAGCTGATGCTCAATGATGAGACAGACGCGGCGATGAACGAGTATAATCGGAAGGCGGCTCAGTAAAAGTTGTAAGTAACGGAAACAGGAAAGGTAAATGTGATGAAGGCGTTATTGGAACCATTGGAGCGGGTGGGCCGGTTTGATGAACTGTTGCGGCAGCTGAAAACCAACCAGGGGATCGTGGCGGTGACGGGTACCCTGGAATCCCAGAAAGCACATCTTGCGGCGGGGCTTTCGGAAGAAGTTCCGTTCCGCCTGCTGATCGCGGAAAATGAGCTGAAAGCCAAGGAATTATATGAGGATTTTCGGCTGTACGATCCGGAAGTTTTGTATTATCCGGCGAAAGATCTGATCTTCTATCAGGCGGATATCAGCGGAAACCTGCTGACCAGAGAACGGATCCGTGTCATCCAGGCGATTCTGGAACGGAAAAATCTGACGGTCGTCACCAGCACCGGCGGCTGTATGGACAAACTGATCCCGCTGGAACTTTTTTTGGAACACTGTATCCATCTGAAAAATGATAGTGAACTGGATCTGGAACAAATGAAAAAGGAACTGGTGCGCCTGGGCTATGAAAGAGAAGCGCAGGTGGAAAGCTGCGGCCAGTTTTCCATCCGCGGAGGTATTCTCGATATCTTTCCGCTGACGGAGGAGAATCCGTGGCGCATTGAACTGTGGGGGGATGAGATTGATTCCATCCGCAGTTTCGATGTGGAAAGTCAGCGTTCCATTGAAAATCTGGAAGAGATCACTATCTATCCTGCGACGGAAATGCTGCTGACAGAGAAAGCTCTGGAACGGGGAAAGAAGGCAATCGAAAAAGAGGCGAAACGCCAGAGCAAGTATTTCCGTGATCAGATGCTCACCGAAGAAGGCGCCCGGGTGACGCAGAATGCAAAGGAGATCTGTTCCATGCTGGACAGCGGGGTGGATTTCACGGGAGCGGAACAGTATCTCAGCTATTTTTATCCTGATACTGTGTCATTTCTCGACTATTTTCCTGAGGATACCCGTATTTTTCTGGACGAGCCGAACCGGATCCTGGAATGTGCGGATGCGCTCACGGCGGAATTTCGTGAGAGCATGAGCCATCGTCTTGAAAAAGGCTATCTTCTGCCGGGTCAGGCGGAACTGATGGACGAGGTAGGAACGCTGTGCGCCAGACTGAACCGGAGAAACTGCGTGGCGTTCTGCCTGCTGGATCTGCAGAGAAACCAGTGGAAGATCACCGGAGAGTATTCGGTCACGGTAAAATCCGTCAATCCGTACAACAATCAGTTCCCGGTGCTGGTCAAGGATCTGAAGTCCTGGAAACACGCCGGCTATCAGATGATCCTGGTATGTCCTTCCCGCACAAGAGCGCAGCGTATGGCGGAGGATCTGAGGGAAGAGGAACTTCCGGCATTTTACAGCGAGGATCCGGAACGCGTGCTGAAGCCCGGGGAGATCATGCTGATCCATGGAAATGTCCGCCGTGGTTTCGAGTATCCGATGCAGAAGTTTGTACTTATCACAGAGTCGGATATTTTCGGAAAAGAGCGGAGAAAAGCAAGGAAGAAATCTCAGTATACCGGTCAGAAGATCCAGAACTTTTCGGAGCTGTCCATTGGAGATTATGTGGTTCACGAAAATCACGGACTTGGTATCTACAAAGGAATTGAAAAGATCGAAGTAGACCGGGTGATGAAGGATTATGTCAAAATTGAATATGCGGGCGGAAGCAGTTTGTACGTTCTGGCGACGCAGATGGACGCCCTTCAGAAATATGCGTCGGCGGATGCCGCCAAGCAGCCGAAGCTGAACCGCCTTGGCGGCCAGGAATGGAACAAGACCAAGACAAGAGTGCGCGGAGCGGTCAAAAATATCGCGAAAGATCTGGTGAAACTGTATGCGGCGCGCCAGGCGACAGAAGGCTATCAGTATGGACCGGATACGGTATGGCAGAGGGAATTTGAGGAAATGTTCCCCTTCGAGGAGACGGACGATCAGCTTGCAGCCATCGAAGCCACGAAAAAGGATATGGAGAGCCATAAGATCATGGACCGCCTGGTCTGCGGAGACGTAGGCTTTGGTAAGACGGAGGTGGCGATCCGGGCGGCGTTCAAGGCGGTGCAGGAAAACAAGCAGGTGGTTTATCTGGTACCGACTACGATCCTGGCACAGCAGCATTACAACACATTCGTTGAACGGATGAAAGATTTTCCGGTGCGCGTGGATCTGATGTGCCGGTTCCGGACGGCGGCTCAGCAGAAAAAGACATTGACGGATCTGAAAAAGGGACTGGTGGACATCGTGATCGGAACCCACCGGGTACTATCCAAGGATGTGGTCTTCAAAGATCTGGGTCTGCTGATCATCGACGAAGAGCAGCGATTCGGCGTGGCGCACAAGGAGAAGATCAAGCAGATGAAGGAAAACGTGGATGTCCTGACGCTGACGGCGACACCGATTCCCCGTACCATGCACATGAGTCTGATCGGAATCCGGGATATGAGCGTTTTGGAAGAAGCGCCCAACGAGAGAATCCCGATCCAGACTTTTGTCTGTGAGTACAACGAAGAGATGGTGCGCGAGGCGATCAACCGGGAACTGGCACGGGGCGGACAGGTCTACTATGTCTACAACCGGGTGCAGACCATCGTGGAGATGACCAACATGATCGCAAAGCTGGTGCCGGACGCCAATGTGGCATTCGCTCATGGGCAGATGAAGGAGAGGGAACTGGAAAAGATCATGTACGGATTTATCAACGGCGAGATTGACGTGCTGGTGTCCACAACCATCATTGAGACGGGACTGGATATTTCCAATGTCAATACCATGATCATTCACGATGCGGATCAGATGGGGCTTTCCCAGCTCTATCAGCTGCGCGGACGTGTCGGCCGTTCCAACCGGACGTCCTATGCCTTCCTGATGTACCGCCGCAACAAAATGCTGAAGGAAGTTGCAGAAAAACGTCTGCATGCCATCCGGGAATTTACCGAGCTGGGCAGCGGATTTAAGATTGCCATGCGGGATCTGGAAATCCGCGGGGCAGGAAACCTGCTTGGGGCGGAGCAGTCCGGACATATGGAATCGGTAGGATATGATCTGTACTGCAAGATGCTCAGCGAAGCGGTACAGGAGGCGAAAGGAATCGAAGTGGCGGAAGACTTTGAGACGACCATCGACATGAGCATTGACGCCTATCTTCCGGACAGCTACATCAGCAACGAGGCTCTGAAGCTGGATACTTACAAACGGATCGCCGCCATCGAGAACAGCGCGGAGTATGACGACATGCTGGAAGAACTTCTGGACCGATTCGGAGAACCGCCGAGAACCGTACAGAATCTGCTGGCAGTGGCGAATCTGAAGGCGCTTGCCCATAAGGCGTGGATCACGGAGATCAAGCAGATGCAGGAAACGGTACGGATTACGATGCATGAGAGGGCAAAACTGGATGTGAACGGAATCCCGGGAGTGCTGGAACGTTTCCGGGAAGAGCTGAATTTCAAGATGGATCAGCCCGCCTATTTCGTGTTCCGGCCGAGGAAACGGAACGCAAAAGAAAAGATCAATTATTTCGAGCGTACGAAGGAAGTCGTGGAAGCGCTGTATGAGTTGGTTCCGAAGGACGATGCGCAGGAGACAGAACGAAACAGTTCTGCTGGCTGAATTGCTGCGGATTGTTGTAATCGTTCCGCCAATGGAACGGTTACGAATTGCAGCGATTTCGCTGGTGGAATGTTTGCGGCAGAACAGTGGGCGAAAAAACGGGTGGACAGAAATGGAAGAAAACAGAATCTATATCAGTGAAGAGAAAACAGAATATCGCATGCTTCCCATGCATGGAACGGACGGTCAGGGAAATTTCTATGAAGCGGATGCCCTCAGCCTGAGAAAAAATGGGAAGAGATTTCTGCCCGTGATGGGGGGATATGTGGATGCGCCATGGGCGGAGCATACCGACCAGATGCCGGCAAGCGAAAACTTTATTTTTTCCAATTTCAAACAGGACAGGAACATCGGTTCCGACCGGAAAGTCACACAGGAGGATGGGTTCACGTTTGATCCCTCACAGAACCCTTATCTCACTGCGGAGCTGGGAGGCGGACTTCAGGTTACCGCTCACCGAAGGACGTGGCCGTCGCCGGAAGATATCGAGGCACAGTCTGTCTGTATGCTTGGGAGCGGGGCAAATCTGCTGGGTTACTACATGTATCACGGGGGCATCAATCCGGATGGGAAATACAGCACCCTTCAGGAATCCAGAGCCACCGGATATGCCAACGATCTTCCGGTAAAAAGCTATGATTTCCAGACCTGTATCCGGGAATCCGGCGAGATCGGCGCAAGCTTCGGACGGCTGAAAAAAATCCATCTGATGCTGCAGGATTTTGGAGAAAGCCTGGCAGGCGCCCGGACCTTTTTTCCGGAAGCCAGACCTGACAGCCCGGAAGACCTCCAGACACTGCGGGTGACCGCCCGGGTGAATCCGGAGACAGGAGCAGGCTTTCTGTTCCTGAACAACCATCAGCGTCACAGAGAAATGCAGGAACATACAGACAGTTCCGTTCGTCTGATCTTTGCCGACCGGGAGGAAACCATTGATCATCTGAATCTGAAAGACGGAATGTGCGGCATCCTCCCCTTTCATTTTCCGTTTGGCGACAAAATCCTGGAGAAAACCAACGCCTTCCTTCTGTGCAGACTGGGAGAAAGGATCTTTTTCTATATCCGGGAAAAGGGCGAGGCACCGTACTTTCTCTGGAAAGAAGAAGCCTGTGATACAGTCGTACTCTCCGCACGGGAAGCAGATCGTGCCTTTCGCTTTGGAAACTGTCTGTATCTGACGGAACATAACGACGACTGCCTGATTGAAAACACAGACGGAACCCTTTGGCTGCTGACCAAACACCCGAAAACGACACTGATCCGGTACAGAGAAACCGGAGAGCCGGAGAGAATCACAGCGGAAGCGAATTTCTCAGGAGAAACGGGAACTTTCACAAAAGCCGGATTACCGGAACAGACCGGCCACATCAGCCAGAAGGGTACGCAGTCCACACAGCCTGCACAGCCATTGACGGTAACACTGACAAAAGAAAAACCCTCACAGAAGAACCCGGAACAACCAGAATACCGGGAATACACCCTCCGGCTGAATGAAACAACCCCACGGCAACATCACCAACTGTATCTGGAAGCAGACTATGCAGGCGACCGCGCAGAAGTATACATCGACGGACGCCTTGCCGACGACTGGTTCACAACCGGAGAAAAATGGCACATCGCCCTAAAACGCCTGGGCGATCCAAAAGAACTGACCCTCCACATCTACTCCACCGACAGCCCGATTCCAAATCCTTACGGAAGCAAGGTGTACTACGATCTGCCAACCAAACAAGGCTGCGAACTCTTCAAAGCCCGACTGATACCGGAATATAAAATAAAAATTGAACCATAAAATAGCTAATCTATGTTTCGGAGCACATTTAAAAATCCATATAAGCCAAAATCTACCGGCTGTCATTCTACCGTCTGCCACTCTCAGAAACCGGGCACGGCGGATGTGTGGGTGCGGCGGGCATCTGTGGCGCCGGATGGAACTTTTTGCCGACAGGGCGGCTTCCGGGCGGGGCAGGCGAAGTGCCACACGCACTGAGCCTGAGGAGCACTGAGCAGAGAAAGCATAAAGCTTTCTCTGCGAATTGCTCCGGTCCCCGCCCGGAAGCCGCCCTGTCGGCGTAGAAGTTCCCCGGCGTCACAGCCGCCCGCTGCACCCACACATCCGCCGCGCCCGGTTTCGTCCCCATAATTTGAAGATTTTGTGAAAAAAGTTGCCCTCCCCGGCGAAAAAGGGTATAATTGATTCGAATGTCATGCAGGAACATGCAAAAAAATACCGATACAAAGCGGTACGGGAGGTAAAGAGATAAATATGAAAAGAACAAGTGCAAAGGTCATCTGCGGAGTGCTTACCGCTGCGATGGCTGCGACCGGACTCACTGCCTGCGGGGACAGCACCGTTGTGGACGGAACCCAGACAGCGCTGGTGATCAACGATGAAGAAATAAATCTTGGAAAGGCAAACTTCATGCTGCGCTATCAGCAGGCAACCATGGCAAGCTATTATGAGACCATGAGTTCCATGCTGGGCCAGGAGTATTCCCTGTCTTTCGACGCATTGTCGGATGAGAGCGATGAGGACAGCCCGACCGTGGGAGAAAATCTGAAAGAGGATGCCCTGACTTCCATCGAGCAGGCATTTCTGATGAGACAGCATGCGTCAGAATATGACGTGGCTCTGACGGACGAAGAAGTACAGGGAGCAAAAGATGCAGCGGCAGTTTTTGTGGAAGACAATGACGCGGAGACGTTGACCAAGCTTGGCGTGACGCAGGAGGATATTGAGGATGTAATGCAAGTGTATGCGATTCAGTCGAAAATGTATGACCCGATGATCGCGGATGTGGATACAGAGGTCAGTGACGAGGAAGCGCAGCAGTCCAGTATCAGTTATGTGCAGGTATCGACAGAAGGCACGGAAACCGATGAAAACGGTGAGACTGTGGAACTGACGGATGAAGAGAAAGCAGAGAAAAAAGAGATCGCGCAGACCTTTCTGGATCGGCTGAATGCATCCGAAGATCCGGCAACGGCAGATTTTTCCGATCTGCGGACAGAGATTAACGATGAGCTGAATGCTCAGAGAAGAGCCGAGGAAGCTGCTGCGGACACCGCAGAGGATGGAACCGATGCTGCAGAAGACAGTACCGATGAAATATATCTGACTGCATCCGAAACTACCTTTGGCGCGGATGACGAGGATTTGGACGAAGCGTTGAAAGAAGCGGCTCAGACCCTCAGCGACGGTCAGGTTTATGCGGAAGTGATCGAAGGCGAAAACGCATATTATGTCGTGCGTATGAACAGTGTTCTGGATCGTGAAGCAACGGACAGCCAGAAAGAAACCATCGTGCAGGAGCGCCAGGCTGAAGCATACAGCAATCAGCTGGACACCTGGGTGGAAGAGAGCGATATTTCCGTGAAGAGAGCATGGAATAAATTGGAAGTCACAGATTATGATCTGTATACCATGACAGTGGATACTTCTGAAGAGAGCACAGATGGTACAACAGACAGCACATCTGATTCTGAAAGCAGTACAGAGGGAACAGACAGCACATCTGCAGAAAGCAGCGCAGAGGGAACAGACAGCACATCTGCAGAAAGCAGTGCAGAGAACACAGACAGTACAACGGAAAGCACCGCAGATACCGACAGCAGCTCGGAAAGTACAGCGGAATAACAAGCTCTGGGACAGGTGCAGGAAGATACCTGTCCGATTGCTAAACAGCATCCATGGAGGAGACTAAATGACAAAAGAAGCGTTTGCAAAGCTGGCCGGTGCAGGAGTGATCCTGCTGGACGGCGCAACTGGTTCCAATCTGACAAGGGCGGGAATGCCGAAAGGAATCAGTACCGAGATATGGACATTGGAACACGCGGACATTTTGATCGGACTGCAGAAAGCGTATCTTGCGGCAGGAAGCCAGATTATCTATGCTCCGACTTTTTCTGCAAACCGGATCAGCCTTTCCAATTTCGGATACCAGGACCGGGTGGAAGAACTGAACACACGCCTGGCAGCACTGTCAAAAGAGGCAGTGGGAAATGGAAACGGATGGATCGCGGGAGACATCACCACCACCGGAAAGATGATGGAACCCAAGGGAGAGCTCACTTATGAAGAGCTTTATGACGCTTATGCGGAACAGATCACAGCGCTGGCAAACGCAGGCGTGGATCTTCTGGTGGCGGAGACTATGATGTGTGTGGACGAAACCTGCGTGGTTCTGGACGCGGCGGCGGCTGTCTGCGACCTGCCGGTGATGTGCAGCCTGACGCTGGAAGCTGACGGTTCGGCACTGTTTGGCGGCAATGCAGTGGAAGCGGTGGAAACCCTCCAGGAGATGGGAGCGGCGGCGGTCGGACTTAACTGTTCCGTTGGTCCGGATCAGCTGGAAGCCGTGGTACGGAGTATGGCAAAGGTGGCGAGAGTGCCGGTCATCGCAAAGCCAAATGCAGGTCTTCCAGTCATCACTCCCACCGGTGAGGCAGTCTACAGTATGAACGCGGAAGATTATGCGCGGCATATGAAAGTTCTCGTAGACGCGGGAGCCGGAGTGATCGGCGGATGCTGCGGCACGACGCCGGAGTATATCCGGCTGCTGGCGGAGATGCTGGAGCGTGTTTGAAAATTGCTTTCTGAGGGATATCACAGTAGGTCAAAAAACACAGGCGTGGCGGAAGCCACGCCTGTTCTCTTTGGTGCGCCCGGCGGGCGTACATTCTAAGGGGTGAAAGTCCCTGAACCGCCCGGCACATATTGGCATGAGGCGAATTTTTATCTGAATTTCTTGACTTCCCATAACTTTTGATACACAATTATTTTGAAGTTAAACTTCCTTATACTGGTTTTTGAAAGTTTGCCAATAGTTAAACGGAGGGATCAGTGCTATGTCAGAAGATGCTAAAATTGAAAACACGAGTGAGTTGGAATTTGCTGTTTTTTGTATCGAAAACATTGCAATCAGGCTTGAAAAAAATGCTGAAGAAGTGTATAAAATGCTAACCGAAGAAAGTAATATACTGTCCGGCTGCATCATACCTGAGTATGAAATGCTGCATACAAAATACACACGCATTATTGAGTGCTTTGCGGAAAAAGAAAATCTTTCTTTGGACGCTGCTCTTAGCGTTTTCTATCATTCGAAGATTTACCGTTTAATCAGTGAAGGGGTATCTGATCTGCACTGTATGAGTGATGAATATTTGACGGAAGAACTTATTACCGAATATAAAGAAAAATAGAGTTGGCTTAATATAAATAAAAGAAGTGAACGAAGAAAGGGGACATGTGCGGGCGTCTGCCCATACATGTCCCCTGTTCAAGTTTTGATTACAGTCTTGCGTCAAACAGTCCGCAGAAGCTGTCGATCGGATCTATCGCCGTAAACGCTTCCGGTCCTGCCATCAGCTTGTCAACCAGAGCGTCAAAGGTGGAGGAATCCGCGTCATAGGTATTGATATAGGTGCGTGCCTGCGGGATATCCGCCAGCATCGTCGGCTGTCCGCATCCTACGACCACTACCGGAAGTTCAAAGACATACCACGGAATTTCTCCGCCGCCCTTGGACATACCGAAGCTCGGTCTTCCGCTGGAAACGTCACACAGAGTGATGACCATGTCCATATCTTTGACGAAATCAGCGATCGCGTTCTTTCCTGCAAAATAGAGATTGATATCCGGTTTCTCTCCGGCTTCTATTTTTTTCTTCATGGCGTCGAGAGGACTTTCGTAGATAAATGCGTCAAATCCTTTCGCGCAGAGTTTTTCTTTCAGCAGTTCCGCCGGGTTTTTCTTACCGCCCATGCCCATGGCTTTCATCAGGAAGGACATTCCGCTTTCCGCGCCTTTGACATGTACGATCATGATTCGCTTATAACGCTGCGGAGTGACAGGAAGCACATCCTGATCTTTGTATTTTACCAGGGTGATACAGTCGTTGCTGATCGCTTTCTGCATTTCCTTATATTCTTCCTTGCCAAGTGTCTGTTCCACAGCTTCCGGCTGCGGTACCAGATCCTCTTTGGCTTTTTTGTTCAGACCAAGATGAGCTTTCAGGCCGAGGATACGTGTCAGGGCTTCGGTCATACGCTCTTCGCTGATGGTTCCGTTTCTGTACGCGGTCAGCATGGTCTGATAATCTTCGTCCGGGTCGTTGAAGAACAGGAACATATCACATCCTGCATTGATGGTCAGAGGAAGCATTTCCGAACGTTTCATACGGTTGGTCATGCCGACCATATGGGAAGCGTCTGTGACAACCATTCCGTTGAAGCCCAGCTTCTCGCGGAGCAGGCCTTTCATGATTTCCGGACTCAGGGTTGCCGGCATCATATCGTCGTCTTTCAGATCCGGATTGATGGCTCTTGCGTATTCCGGCAGCATGATATGTCCTGCCATGATCGCGTCCAGGCCATTGTCGATCAGGGTCTTGTAAACCATTCCGTAAGTCTTGTCCCACTCTTCCACGCTGAAATAGTTGACGTTGTTGGAAAGATGTGCGTCACGGAAATCCTGTCCGTTGCCCGGGAAATGTTTTGCGGCACATGCGAAGCCCGGGATCGTGTGGGCACCTTTCAGATAAGCAGCGCTCATCTTGGCGACACGTTCCGGATCGTTTCCGAATGCACGGCTGATGATCTCTGTGTTTTCCCAGTTATAGGCGATATCGCAGACCGGTGCGAAAGCCATATTGCATCCGATGGAAGCGGCCTCTTCGTTGGACATTTTTCCGAGGGCAAAAGCGTATTCTTCCTTGTCGGTCGCAGCGATCTTTACGCCGGAGCCGATGGTTGTTCCGTCCGCGCAGGCGCCGTTTCCGCCGGACTCTGTGTTGCAGGCGATAAATACCGGGATCTTCGCGTATTTCTGGAGTTTACGGTTCTGTTCCTGGATCGCCTTGCCGGGAGCCGGATTGTAACGGCAGCCGCCCAGGTGATATTTCTCCATCAGTTCTTTCAGATATTCTTCATCATGAGAAGCAGTCAGCTGGAAAAAAAGCTGTCCGACTTTCTCTTCATCGCTCATTCCTGCGATCGTGTCTTCCACCCATTCGCAGTCCTCGTCGGACAGATAGTATGGGTTTGCTTTCAGATTTACCATATCTGGTCTCCTTTCCTGCGGAAATTTCCGCAACAGCACTTTCTTACTTTTAGTATAACAAAGTTCTCTCAGCGGCTGTTAGAATAATTTTGTCCAGTTGCGGCAAAATTTTATCACGAAAGAACAGATTCGCCGATCGCCCGCTTGTTGGTGAAGATTACGAAGTCGCGGATCGCCTGGTATTCCCCGAGAAATTCCTCACCGGAAACAAAAAGCGGGGCGATCAGTTTTTCGTTCTGAAACCGACCGGTATTTCTCAGTTTGAAAATGTCTCCGTTTTGAAAATCAATCATTTGGTTTTACCTCCGTATTTATTCCCGCGGGCAACGAGCCAAGCGGACATGCTTGCATGTCCATTTGGCGACTGCCGCGAGGGTCAAATACCCCGC
>PPYF01660371.1_pt1 | contig 60782 bp, 66 predicted proteins | sample 1559871 | NCBI WGS metagenome assembly PPYF01 (sample SAMN08240021, study PRJNA423297) | Human gut metagenome, whole genome shotgun sequencing project. | reverse complement strand
AAATAAAATAAGAAGTGGGCTGCAAGACTATGTAAAAAGTCATTGCATTTCTCTGCACTTTTTACTTGCAAAATACACCAATAATCTTTAATTGATTTCTTTGGAGTCCCTCCGCTTATTATTTCAACACAATCAGATAATCTATATTTCATATCCAAGCTCCTTCAACACATCCTTAATCTGTGCTTGTAGCTTATTACTTTCTTCAAACTGCTCTTTAAGCTCGCTAGTAAGACGCTTCATCTTGACTTCATATGGCTCACCATCATCTTCTTGCTTAGCCAAGCCAACATATCGGCCTGGAGTTAGTACATAATCGTTTTTAGCAATTTCATCTAGCTTTGCGACCTTACAAAAGCCGGCAACATCCTTGTATTTTTGGTCGTTTGTCCCACGGTATGCGTGATAGGTATCTGCTACTTTTTTGATATCATCAGCATTAAAAGCACGGTGGGTACGATCAATCATTTCACCAAGATTTCGCGCATCAATAAACAATGTTTCACCCTGACGTGAACGCTCATCATCAGAATTCTTATTCATATCAACAAACCACAATGATACCGGAATACCTGTTGAATAGAACATCTTTTCTGGCAAAGCAACAATAGCATCAATCTTGTCATCTTCAAGGATTGCCTTACGAATTGCTAATTCTTCTTTATTTGATGTTGATAGCGCACCATTAGCAAGAACAAAGCCTGCCTTACCATCTGGAGCTAACTTACTGATGATATGCTCAATCCAGGCATAGTTGGCATTCCCTGTTGGTGGCACACCATATTTCCAGCGAGCGTCGTCTTGAAGTTTTTCGCCACCCCATTTTTTGATATTGAATGGTGGATTAGCAAGAATATAATCAAAACGAATTCCTTTGTGCAAGTCATTAGTAAAAGTATCACCTTGATGAGGTCCTAAGTCACTATCAATTCCACGAATAGCAAGGTTCATCTTGGCTAATTTCCAAGTTGTCGGATTTGATTCTTCACCAAATACGTGTAAATCTTTTAATTCACCCTGATGTTTTTTAACGAATTCCTCAGATTGAACAAACATCCCACCTGAACCACAGCAAGGGTCATAAATTCGTCCTTTATATGGTTCAATCATTTCAACCAGAATTTTAACGATTGAACGTGGAGTATAGAACTCTCCGCCATGCTTACCTTCTTGACTAGCAAATTCATTTAAAAAATATTCATAAACCCGTCCTAAAACATCTTTATCTACCGATTCTTTGCTGCCAACTTTAATATCAGAAATTAAGTCAACAACTTCACCTAAACGAGTCTTATCTAAATCAGGCGAAGCATAGTTTTTACTCAAAATTCCGCGAAAAGAATCATTACTCTTTTCAATGGCAGTCATTGCATCGTCAATTACTTCCCCGATTTGTGGTGTCTTGGCGGCATGTTCAATTTTTGCCCACCGTGCTTGTTGTGGAACCCAGAAAATATTATTCTCAAGATACATGTCCGGGTCTTCAGCGTCTTCTGGATAATCAGTTTTCAATAATTCTTGTCGGCGCTCTTCAAATGAATCAGAAGCATACTTAAGAAAAATTAATCCCAATACAACATTTCGATATTCAGAAGCATCCATACTCCCTCGAAGGGCATCCGCTGCTTTCCAAAGTTTATCTTCAATATTTAATTCTTTTGATTTTGTTGCCAAAAGTAAAACCCCTTCTCTTACATACTTTCATAAAATTCATGCATCTTCTTTGCCATTAATTGGCGACGTTGGTTAAGAAATTCATTGTAGTCATGAAAATCATAATTAACTATTTCTTCCGGAATTGCATTTTCGTGATTATTTGATGTAGTCATAAATTCTGTAATACTTTTATCCGTTAAATAATCTTTAGGTGCCATGTCACTAATTTCTAGGTTTTTTGGTTGAGTTACCCAAACGTAATTAGCGATTTGATTGATATCACCTTTTGAGTAACCATTCTTTCGTAAATATGCCTGTGGGAAAATGTGATGAATATTACCTTCTTCTACCATCACTGTTTCTGCTGACGTATCCTTTGCAAGCCATGCTGTATCTTTTTCATAGATTTGTGCCATCTGAAATACCCGCCAACTTGAAGCCTGGGTAGATTGAACTCGTAGCTGATTTGGTAACGTTCCATTCCAAAATGAATCATTCATTTCACGTTTTAGTATCTCGTCCAGCACTACTAATGAATCATTTTCACGGGTAATCAGCTTCAAATCACTTTCTGTAATAGTTTCAGAAGAGCCACTATACCTTCCTGTTAATGCCGACATAATAATCCATCGCTTTAGATATGAGTCAATTTGTGATTTAGGGAAGCTAGTGTTTTGGCTAAGATAAAGAAATAACATGTAGCCAAAATTAAATACCCCATGACCCATTAAGCCCAATTTGCCACTATTTCGCATCCCCATATCACGCAGGATCATTAAATAGCGTTGAAAATTTGACTTATTGAAAACTAAAGAAGCACCATACTTCATTTTTTCATAGTTAGCGTTCATTCCTTCTTCGCTGAAGTTACGTGCTTCAAAATCACGTCCTGAAATCAGGCTAACCATATCTGCTAATTTACCTCTCTTAAACGAGACTGCCAAAATCAAGTGTAAAATATCTGCGTACCGTGGCTTATATATTGGATCGTTCTCATTGGCAATCCACTTAATTTGACTGAATTCCTGAGTACTAGCAAAATCAGCATCAAATTTTTCAATATTTTGCAGTAAATTGGGATCATTTAAAAGTTGAACAAAATATTCAATTTGCTTTCTAAGATTATTTCCTCCATGGACAGTATCCGCAGATAATCGTGACATTGCTAAATCAGCTGATGACAAAGAAACTCCCTTAGAGTTAATTCTGTTAAAGATATCAGTAACTGACCCAATACTCAAATTAGAACTTAATTCAATATTACCGATTTCAGATTGTCGAATCGCTAACAGATTTTGCAAGGTGACTCCTAACTTCTCTGGTGCCATCCCTAATTTTTCAGCATTTTCTGTAACATATGAATATGAATTAAAATCAGACTTGAAGATCTCTGAAATATCATTTATCCATAATGGATCTTTTTCGATAGCACTGTTTAACGTATTAAATTCCTCAGTACTTGGCTTAAAAGAAATCTTTACACGTTTAGTTATATATTGCTGCGATACAACTTTTTCACCACTTAATGCTGCTTTTAATGCAGTTAATCTTTGCTGACCATCAATTATTATTTCTTTATTATTCGATGATGAATCATTTTTTAATCCTACTGTTGGATTTTGCCACGTAACAATATATCCAATTGGATAGCCATTATATAATGAGTCGATTAAATCCCTAACCTTTGATGTAGACCAAACAAAAGGTCGTTGCATTTCTGGGAGTCCAACTCGTCCTTCCTTAATCCAACCAAGGATTTCCTCAATTGTTACATTATCAACATGATAGTTTTTAACCATATTTTAGTTTCCTTAAAGTCTTTATTTTTATTACAATAAATAATCAAATAAATTATATACTTTAAAAGAAATCGTGAAAAGTTCCCGATTAATCTAAGTATAATATTGAATTTAAAGCGTTTTCTATCATTTTGTGCAATAATAAACTTGTTGATTGATACTCTATGAATCACAAAAGGAGATCTTAGTATGGTTGAAGAACAAAAAGTCGCTGTTATTACTGGTAGTAGTCGTGGAATTGGTAAAGGAATTGCTGAACAGCTTGGTAAAGATGGCTATGCAATAGTTATTAATGGCTACCATAAAGACGAAACCGATAAAACTACTAAGGAATTAGCTGATAAGGGATTTAAGGTTGTTTCTGCGCCAGGTGATGTTTCCAAGAAGAGTACTCACGAAATGCTTGTTAAGACAGCCGTTGATAACTTTGGTCGTCTTGATACTTACATTAATAATGCAGGGATTGCTCAAATTGGCAACTTACTTGACGAATCTGCAGAAGACTTCCATAAGATCTATGCAACAAATGTTGACAGTGTTCTCTTTGGCATTCAAGCAGCTGCCGAACAATTTAAGAAGCAAGATGATGGCGATAAAATTCGTAAGATTATCAACGCTTCAAGTATTGCTGGACATATCGGTTATGAACAACTCGGTGCCTACTCTTCAACTAAGTTTGCTATCCGTGGCTTAACTCAAGTTGCTGCTAAAGAATTAGCTAAGTTTAACATCACCGTTAATGCATATTGCCCTGGTATCGTTGGTACTGATATGTGGGACTTCATCGACGAAAAGATGGTGGAAGAAAATGGCGGTGAAAAGGGTCAATACCTAAAGGCCGCCATTGACGGAATCGCTCTTGGTCGTGTTGAGCACCCATCAGATGTTGCCAACTTTGTATCTTACCTTGCTTCAACCAAGTCCGACTACATGACCGGTCAAGCAGTCCAAATCGACGGTGGGGTTCAATTTATTTAATTAAGTTTTACGGATGCGTCTCCATAGAATTTTAAATATTACAATAGCGGCTTGATTACAGAATTTTTCTGTGATCAAGCCACTTTCTATTTGTATAAGCACGATTTAAAATTTAATTACTACTAATTCCGAAACTCCTTCGTAGATCCCAAATAATTAGAATCAATCCCTAACCATTTTTCATTAATTTTTCGAAGAGTCCCGTCTTTTTGCAAAACACCAAGAGCATAATTAATCTTTCTTACTAATGTGCGATCACCTTTTCGCATCCCCACAGCAACCCGATCCTGAGGAAAAACATCACCACCAATGAGCTTATATTGGTTAGTCTTAGCTAAATTTTTCGCATAATAACCAGCATAAATCGTTCCGGCAAGAACTCCTTGTGTCCGTCCTGCTTTTAAATCCATAAAGGCAGAGTTGTTATCCTGATAGATGATTGGCGACCCGCTAATATACCTTTTTAGCAACTGTGGGTACTTATTGAAGTCAGTAAAAGCTGTCGAGCCTTCTTGAAGACCAAGCTTTTTCCCCTGCATATCCTTGAAGCTATTAATTCCCGAGTTCTTTTTAACAACCAGTGACTGTCCAGAACGTTCGTAAACCCGGCTAAAGGCTTCCTTTTTCTGCCGTTCTGGAGTTGCGGTATAGCCATTCCAAATCACATCAATTGTTCCATTCTTTAATTCGGTTTCTTTCATTGACCAGTCGATTGATTGAAAGTTAGCCTTTAACCCGAGCACTTTGCAGACTGCTCGTGAAAGATCAACGTCATAGCCAACTAGTTTCCCGTTTTTCTGGCGAAAGTCCATTGGCACAAAGCTATCATCAACCCCGATATTGAGCTGGCCTGATTTCTTAATCCGTGACCATTGATCAACGTGATTAGCACGGTAATTAGGGTTAGCGGACTTTTTGCAGCCAGCAATTGGTAATAAAGCAATCATTATGGCTAATGTAATTAGTGCGCGAATAAATCGTTGTGTTCTCATGACTATTTCCCTCCTAAATAAAAAAAGCCCTCCAAAGCATCATTGCTTTAGAGGACGCGAATGCGCGGTTCCACCCCACTTTTCGATTACCTCACGATAACCGACTCACTAAGTTCGTTGATTAAACAAAAAACGCCTTCGCTACCACATTAATGGTAACGAGGGCGTTGCCGCGGTCCCACCTCGTCATTACTGCTTCTTCACAAAAACAGCCTTACTAAGTTCAATCAATAAACTCTTGGCGATAACGGGCTCCCCGGTCATTCCTACTCATTTCAGAAATTCAACTAGCAGATGTGTTTCCTAGAGTCATTTGGTTAGCATTCCATCAATCGCTAACTCTCTAAACAAATTTTCCTAGTACTAATTCTGTTGATCGTTTTTAAATATTAATTATTACTATAGTCTGATTTCTTATAAAGTCAATAAAATTATTAAAATTAAATTAGAAATTTTTCAGCAATCTTTTGATAAATCGTCGGTGCCTGTAGAAAATCATCAACTAAAAGGTGTTCATTAATCTGGTGAGATTGGCGATCATCCCCTGGCCCATACTCAACAAACGAAAACGGCCTTTCAGCTAACGAATACCGAGAAGCATCGGTTGCCCCGTGAGAAACAATCACTTTTGGCTTACTTCCCTTGGTAGCCGCAACCGCATCACTAACAAGATTGATGAACGGATCATGCGGATCAGTTACGACTGGCGCAAAGCTAGCAACTACTTTAAGGCGTAGCTGAGCACCCTGCTTATTCAGCTGATCAATAATCTTTTGCAATCGTGCTTGCGTCTCTTCATTATCACATTCAGGAACTGTCCGCACATTTCCCTTCAAGTAAGCATAATCCGGAATCGAATTTAACTGCTCACCACCGTGGAAGACAGTTACCGAGTGAATCACCTTACCAAGAACGGGACTCGGTTGAGCATCAGCAAAGGCAGTTCGTTCACCATCAATAAATCGTGCCAAGTTTGCTACCGCGTTAATGCCTAAATCAGGACGTGAACTGTGCGCCGTCTTACCAAATGATTCAATTTCATAATCAAACGAACCACAGTGAGCATACTCAAGCTGGTTTGAGCTTGCCTCACCCATGACCATGGCATCCAAATCATCAGCGTATCCTTTTTGCGTTAACAGCATCGATCCCTGACCACCAACTTCTTCATCAACCGAAAGGAGCAAACGAACTTTACCATGTTTGGGCAGTCCTGCTTCCTTCATTTGAATTAAGCTAATGACCATCGCTGTTAGACCGCCTTTCATGTCCACCGAGCCACGACCGTAAATATTACCATTAACGATTTCTCCTGAGAAAGGCGGGTATTTCCATTTTGCTGGATCACCGGTTGCTACCGTATCCATGTGACCTGCAAAAGCCAGCACTTTTCCCGGTTGATTACCGATCTCAGCTACTAAGCATGTCCGATTATCCGCAAGCTTAACCAATTGACTATCAATATGATGTTGTGCAAGCACCTCTTTCAAATATTCGGCCAAAGGTTGTTCATTGCCATTAACGGTATTAAACTGAATTACCTTTTGTAATAAGGCAATTTTTGCTTGGTCATCCATCTTCCCACTCCTTTCTCATTAATTTTTAATATTAAACACTGTACTCTTAATTAATGGGTTTGTAAAGTGTGAGCAATTTTCTTTTTTACAAGGAATCCCAAAATAACGAGGTTAATCGTTATCTTGGATAAAATATCATCTTCTATTTCATACAAAAATTAAAAAGTGATGATTTGATGTACAAAAAAAGAGAACCCTTATGTATCAAGGGTTCTCTTTGCTACTTAAGGAGAGTACAGGGAACCTATAATAAATCTTCTCAGTCCCTTATATATCAAGGGTTACAGGACTTCAAGACACATTAATGAACGCCTTTTGAGAACATTTTGAGAACATCACTTCATTAGGTTCTCAAATGTGTTTGCAACATCGTGATTCGGTTGTTTGTCCATGTTTACATATACTCTCAATGTTGTTTCCATTGATGAATGGCCGAGCCGTTCCGACACAGCTTTTAAATTGGTGTCCTTTTCTACTAATAAAGTGGCGTGTGTATGTCTCAGACCATGAAAAGTAACATGCTTCATATGATGTTCTTTCGTGATCTGGTTAATATACTTATCAGCAGCCGCTTCTGGCATTGGTTTATTGTCACGATAAGTTGAAAATACTAGTTGCTCTTTAATCTTATAAGTATCAAAATTAAAATAAATCATTTCATTATGCTGTTGGTGTTTCCACTGTTGAAGATAGTTCATTGTGGTTTCGTCAACAGCTATTTTTCTTATGGACGACTTATTTTTTGGAGAACCAAGATAAGCATGAGTAGACCGCTTCAAAGACCGTTTAACCAAAATAACATTGTGTTTGAAGTCCACACAGTCCCACGCTAAGCCTAGTATTTCGCCCCGTCTCATACCAGTAGCAGCAGCTAACCATAACATTGTAAAAGCTCTAGGATTTTTAGTCTGATAGTCTTCTTTTAAATAAGAAAGAAACTGCTTAAATTCTTCTTGATTGAAGAAGTTATTTACCGATGCCCTGGCCTTTTTCTTTGGCAAAATCACACTATCCATCGGATTAACATGAATATATCCTATTTGAACCGCTCTTTTTAATACTAAGTTGGTATAAAGTTCGCAGTCATTTTTTACCAGAATTTTGTTCCAATGGTTAACTAATTTTTGAAGCAATGGAACGGTTATATCCACTACTTTATAATCACCGAGAGCTGGTAATATATGATTTTTAAAAATCTGTTTGGTTTTATGTGCTGTGGTATCTACTACACTCTCACAGTAAGCAGGAAGCCATTTTTCATAAACCATTCTGAAAGTAATATCCATATTTGAAGCATTACCATAGTGATCAATATCAACCAGGTAAGAACGCAACCACTTTTCAGCAGCAGACTTGGTACGAAATCCTCTTTTAGATGAACGCTTACCGTTTGGCTTGCTGTATTTAACATACCAAAGTTGCTGTCCTTTACTATTTTTATATTTATAATATGATGCCATAATATTTCCCCCGTTCTTCTTATTGGCACGGGAGATTGCGAGGGAGACACGACATAAATATTAAATATATAATTTGTGAGTAAGTAAGTTCTTTTGAGTGGTACCTTCTTATGACACCACCTAACGCCTTGTGGCAGTAGTGTTTGAGCGGTACCACTTTTTCTCAGCGGTACCGTTTTTATTTTGGGGTAAAAGTGGTACCTTAGTTTTCATCATCTTTTTTTATTGGAAAACTAGATAATAGATAATCAAAGCCCGGCAACAAATCGCTTCTTTTGTATTTCATTTTACCCGTTGCAATCTGTAAGGCAAAATTTATATCTTCATGGAGTAATAAGGCTTGATAACGGTCATCATTACGATTAATCAAGGCAGCTAGATTTACGAAATCACCAATTGAAGCTAAAACATTAATATCTGGATTCTTCAATATTTCATTTAAACCATCTTGTATTACGCCAACGATACCATAAATCTCACTCTTAATAGTTTCTTCTATAACAGGATTTTTCTCAATAACTGCTTCATTGAATGACATTGCTTCATCTTTATTAAGATCGTTTCCATGTAATTTTTTAATTACTACTTCTTTTGTTTGTTCTGGACTTGCCTTGCTTCCATTACATAAGAAATCAACTGAAACACCGCCAAGCTCAGCAATTCTATTTAAACGTTTGGAACTTGGCTTTGTATTTCCCGTCTCCCACCGTGATACAGCACTACCACTTACAGTAGGTGAAAATAATTCACCAAATTGCCGTTGATCCTTTCCCAACTTTAATCGTATTGTTTTTATCCTATCACCAATCACTTTCGCACCTACTTTTTTGAGTTTTTTTGAGTTTTTTCATTGACATTATTCTAATAGCAATATAGTATATAGTCAATGGGTTTGAGTTTTTTTGAGTTTACCTCTTATCCATTTATTTTATATTATCTATTTGAGTTTTTTTGAGTTTAATGAAAGAAGGTGAAAACATGGAAGCTCAGATCACATTACCTCAAGAATTATCCGATGCGCTGAAAGTTGCAATCAAAAATGCAGCTCAAGAAATTGTTGATAAGTCTATTCGAGATAATAAAGTACCTTTATACCTATCTAAAAAAGAAGCAGCCGATTATTTAGGCGTTGCTCCTAACACACTTGATAAGTGGATCCGTGAAGGTATAGATATTCCTTACAAACAAATTGATCGTACATACCGCTTCAATCGCAACGACTTAGACAAATTCATGGCTACTAAGTAAACCAATGGCACGGGAGATTGCGAGGTGATTCTATGTTAGCTAAGATTGACCAAGCCATTCTGGACTTCTGGTTTACCTACCCTAGTGAAAGAGTTTGGGCGTACGGTATGACACTTCTACCAGTGTTAGCTATTGTCGCAATAATTATTAATGCTTTATAGAAAGGAAAATAAATATGGACGAACAAGAAAACAACTCAATATTAGATGTTGTAAAAAAATTAATTCTTGGTTTACAAGATAGAAAAATCATTACTCAAGAAGACGGACGAGTTCTCACCAAAGAAGAACTTGTTGATGCTGCTATATGGGACTTAACACTATATCGCAAGTATCATCTTAATATTGATAATAATAGTGATAATAAAAAAGTCATTACTGGTGTAAAGTTTGGCGACCTAACCAGCAATGACTAACGCTTTAAGGGTAAAGAATATTTGTGAAACAAAAAAAGTCCTTGAGCTGACGGGCTTTTAGGACGTGAAACATAAATATCTTTACTCTTTCATTATACCAGTGAAAGAGGTTTTAAACAATGAAAAATATAACCAAACTAGACGCCAAGCTTTGCGAAATTCAATTTGATAATAAAACGATATTAGGATTATTGAATTCACTAACTGATACATTTGATATTATTTGCTCGCCTATTGAAGGTGTTAAATCATTCTCCGAAGAACGGAGAAACCTAGTCTTTTATGAATTAACAAGAGATAAAGATTCAATTGATGCACTATTACGCAGCCTAAAGCATTTTACTAACGAACAAGGCAAGAAGCTGGACGATGCTTACGATAAATTTATTAATAAAGAACTTGATGCTGAAAGAAAAGAAGGTGCCGAACATGAATAAAACCTTAGATACAGCACTAATCTTGGCTAATTCTGGAATTCATGTTTACCCCTTATCTACTGGAAGCAAGGTACCACTTCAAGGTTCACACGGTGAACATGATGCAACAACTGACTTAGATACCATTCGTGAATGGTTTACCAATAATAACTACAATCTTGCAATCAATCTTAAAGCTAGTGGCCTAGCAGTCTTAGATCTAGATAAGCATTCCACAAATACAGATGGTGTTACTAACTGGAGTAATTACTTACTAAATAACGGTAATGATGCTGTCGATTCGTTAAAAACCTATTCTGAATATACCCCACACGCGGGTATGCACATTTTTTATAAATTTGATGATGATCTACCTGGTGATATTAAATTACTTCCAGGAGTTGAGTTGTTAACAGATAAAGTTACTATTGCGCCTTCTTATATCAATGAATCAAAAAGAGGTTATCAACCAAGCTATGAAGGTTTTCCTAGTTTAGAAAAGGGTAAACTGCTAGATTTACCTAAATTCATTATTCAGCTTGCCTCTCAGACGCAACGAAAAGAGAAAAGTAATACAACTATCCACTTTGTTTCGTCTCAACCGAAAAGAAAAAGATGGACTGGTTATCTTCTTGATGAATTAGTACATGGTGCAAGTCAAGGTGACAGAAATAATTACTTAACAAAACTAGCTGGAAAAATGTTCCATGTAGGAGCAGACAGCGATTCGATTTACAACTTACTATCGTTTGCAAACAGTAATTGTGAACCGCCCCTACCCGATCATGAAGTAAATACTATTTTTGGCTCAATTTTAAAGAAGAACGGAGTGAAGTAATAAATGACACTTAAAGAGATTCCAGAAGAATATCGCCCGATTGCTGATAAGAGAGATAAAGAAATGAAAGAAGCCGCAAAAAAAGTAATACCAATCTGGTTATATACCGATGATGACGACAAAAAGAAGATTGATGTGATTAAATTTGCAAAAACAATTATTGCTGAGAATCCAATGGTCAATAATAAATTTAGTGAGAAAGGCTATTGGTACGATACTAAAAATGGATATTGGTTGACTGATACCGATACACATCTTGACAAAATCATTGCAAACTCAATGCTAAGTGTTGGGAAGTGGCAACCAAATGTATTTAGTTCAGTTAAGAAACTGGTTAATATTAAAATCACTTCTGAAGCTGACAACAATCCATTTGATCATAGCAATCCATATTTAATAAGTTTCAAGAATGGTACATATAATTTAAAAGATGGTACAACTACTAATAATTCTGATAAGAATTATATTCTTCAAGGCCATAACTATAATATTAGTAATGGTAATGCTCCCATGACTGATAAATGGTTTGAAGAAAGTTTTGGTAGTAAAGAAGCAGCCAATGTTGTAAAAACTTACATTGGTTATGCGTTTATTCGTACATATGGCAACTTCCAGAAGTTCATGATTTTATCTGGTAATGGTGGCGAAGGAAAATCAACAATCCTTAACTATTTACGATCATTAATTGGTGCAAGTAATACCTCTAATGTTGACTTGGCAGCCTTGACTAATCAAAAAGACGCTCGTTTCATGACTTCAAAACTTTATCAGAAAGATTTAAACTATTTTGCTGATATTGGCGATAAGTTTATGGATCAAACAAGTATCTTAAAAGGTTTGACCGGTGGAGATGCTATTACCGGTGAATTCAAAAATAAAGATCCTTTTGAATTTATAAATCATGCTAAATTAATTTTTAGTGCTAATAGTCTCCCAGCTTTCAATGATTTTACTAATGGATTCCTTAGACGACCGATTATTGCGGAAGTTCATAAAATTAAAGACTTTGATACTAAGTTTTCAATGAAACAAATTGAAGAAGAACGTGGAGCATTTGCATATGAATGTATGCAGTTATTCAAACAACTACTAGATGGCAACTATCCGGGTAAATTAGATAAATGGGGATTCCCTACCACAAGCGAGATGCAAGAAGCACTTAGTCGGTGGATTATCGAAAATGATATGGTTTCACGTTGGTTAAACGAAAAATGCGATACTAGCGATTCAACAGCGTTTGAGAAAGGCATTTATGTTTACGATGACTATAAAGCATTTTGCACTAGTGAAGGTGGACACCCACTAGGTAAACAAAAGTTCAACGTAAGTTTGCGAAAACGTGGAATTGATACCAATGCACAAAAGAAGATTAAAGGTAAAAAGTATCGTGGTTATAAAGGAATTCGTTTACTTAATAATTAGGTACCACTTTTACCCCAAAACAAAACTGGTACCGATAATCAAAAATGGTACCGCCTAGTCCTTACTCTCTCAAGGGATTAGGTGGTGTTGAAGTAGGGTACCACTTAAAAGGACTTACTTACACAGAGTTTTTTGAAAGGAACACTCAAATGAGAAAACTTAATTCAAATTACAGGATAAAAGACAAAAAGAAAATCCTGTTATTCAAACTAGCAATGGATAATGGTAGTTTTATCTACACCGATGAAGATGGTATTGAATCACTGGAAACTAACCCGGATAAAAGCAGCAAAGATACTGTATATACTATGGTTAGGGAATTTAAGAAGCGAACAGACATTTATGCAACCTGGCAAGGCAATATGCTTGTTAACCCTAGCCACATTTGCTATGCAATACCAGCAATGTTTTATGAAGTATTAGAAGAAGATTTACGAAATTTATAGAGGTGATAAAGTATGATTCAAGTAAGAACATTTTCGTCAACAAATAATTATGCGCTAGAAAAAGAGTTAAATCAGTGGTTAGCACAACAAGAAAGTGATTCTATCAATCGAATCAAATATTCTGTCTCAACTTATAAGGGCTTAACAATTTATTCAGCTATGGTGACATATGGAACTATCGAGGCGGTGAAATACAATGCTTAATTATGACATTAGCAGAATGAAACAACGTGTTGAGTTTGGTACCTATGACTATGTATCAGATGATTCGTTGGAAGGTGGTCATGAAACTTTCAAGCCACTAACTACCGTTTGGTGTGGAGAATACACCAATACCCAGACCCAAACATTTGATAATCTAGGAACACACGTTAATGCTGATTTAGTGTTAGCAATCAGACATAACCCAGATGTTAACAAGAAGCTAAGTGCTAAGTACAAAGGCCATGAATACAAGATTATTGCTATCAACAGCGATGACCGGATTAATGCCTTTGACCTGGTAACACTTCAAGATAAAAGCGGATTAAGTAATAACAATCAATGATTAGAGGTGTCGTAATATGCGACACCCTTTTTATTAGGAGGCAAGCAATGAAACCTAGACACTTATGTAATTATCCTGGTTGTAATGAATTAATACCGTACGACCAGAGCTATTGTAGTAAACACGAATATAAGAAACCGATAGATAGAACTAACAAGCAGCAACGACACCAATTAAACAAGGCTATCTATCATAAGCGAATTACTAGCAAGCATGAAGGTAAGTACCAACGTTTCTATCGTTCGACTGCCTGGAAGAAACTAAGTCACCACTGGTTGATGATGCACCCGTTATGTGTCACTTGTGAGGCACGTGGTATCTATCGTAAAGGTGATCTAGTAGACCATATTGTTGAGCTAAGAGACGACTGGAGCAAGCGACTAGACCAAGACAATCTACAAACATTATGCTATGCTTGTCACAACAGAAAGACAAGGCAAGCTAAACATAGGAGACAACAACATGAAAGACAAATGGAATAGGTTTAAAGATAGCAACTGGTTTGTAGTTATATTCTTTTTAATTGTACTTTTAATCGGCTTTACATTTGCCTATTGGATAGTCTTCAAGTTACACCTATTGTTACTAGTTATGTTTATCTTCTTGCTTTGGCTGCTAGTGAAGTTTATTGAATTGCTATTCTAATCAAAATAAAATTTGAAATTGCTGAACGTGAAATACCGTTCGGCTTTTTTTATTGTTTAGGGGGGGCTATGGCAACGGCGAAAAGAGCGGCACATCCAGTTTTCTTTCGGTAAAAGTCCAAATTCGCTTGTTTTTCATAGTATTCACGAACATTATCAATAATAAATAGTATATTGTTCGTATTTTACACTGCTTATGTTTTATCTTAACATTCAGTCAAAATATATAAATATTGTTCGCAAATCAGCTAACATTGACTTGCCTTTTTGAGCTAAAAAGGGTAAAATGTTCGTATAATAAAGATTACTGGGTATAAATAGTCATTAGATGTTCGTCTATTGGCTATTTTTTAATATCCAAAAGGTGGTGATCATATGGCTGGAGCAAAAATAAAACCAGTAGAAAGTTTAAAAGGACACTGGACGAAAAACCAATTAGCAGATCGTCAAGAAGTCCAAAATAACCTACAAAAGAATTATGATTCAATTGATGATACGGTACCAGAAGAATTGCATGGTTACGCCCGTAAGGAATGGCAAAAGATTGTTCCCTTATTAAAGAAGGAAACACCAGCAAGCAACCTAGACCGTAGCCAATTAATTAATTACTGTGTTCTTGCTCAAACTGTTCATACTTGCCAGAAATATATTCTACAAGATGGCCTGTGTGTATTAACTAAAGAAGGCACTAAAAAAGTTAATCCATACTTCAATATGCAAGACAAGGCCATTAAGAATATGCGAGCAATTGCCAGTGACTTTGGCTTGAATATTAGTAGCCGGGCTAAACTTGAAAATCAGAAAGTTAAGCAACAAGACCCCGAAGACCCGTTTGCTGACTTCTTAGAAGATGATGCCGGGTGATTAAATACGTTGATGATGTATTATCTGGGAAGATTGTAGCCGGGAAAAAGATACGCCTTGCTTGTGAACGCTACAAGCGTGATTTAGAGCGTTCAAAGAGTGACGACTTCCCCTACTACTATGATGAGAAGATGGCCCGTAAAGCCTGCCAGTTCGTCCAGATGTTGCCATTAACCGATGGTGGCAAGTTTCACTTAGCAGAATACCAAGAATGGATTGTAAGCGAGTTATACGGCTGGCGAGTTAAGGAAACGGGAGAACGGCGTTATACACAGGGTATGGTATCAATGGCCCGTAAGTCTGGTAAAACCTACCTTGCTGCTTCCCTAGCCGCTATTGGCTTGATGATGGAAAACAAACCAGCTAAGAACCGTCAAGTATTATTCGTATCAAACGCTCTAAAGCAAGCCAAGTTAGGCTATGATATGCTTTCGAGTAGTCTTAGACAGGTTCAAAAAACTAGCCGTCTAGTCCGTCACCGGGTTAAGGTACAAAAAGAACGAATTACCGATCTGCCGACCGATAGCTTCGCCACTGCCCTTGCTAGTGACACCAATACCCTTGATGGTTACGCCGGTACTACGATTATTCTTGATGAATACGCCGCTGCTAAGGATAGAAAAGTTTATGATGTGCTGAAATCTGGTCAAGCACAGGAACCTAACAGCTTGTTACTAATTATTTCAACCAGTGGGCTGGATTTAAATGTTCCTATGTACACTGAATATAAGATGTTAAGCGATGTGTTAGCTGGTAAAAAGCAAGCAGATCGCTATTTTATTGCTATCTGGGAGCTGGACGACCGTAAAGAAGTTACTAATCCTAAAACCTGGATTAAAGCTAATCCTATCTTTGAAATTCCAGCAATTAAGAAGCGTATGCAACCTAAAATTCAAGATGATGTTGATTTAGGGATTGCTCAAGATGATTTAATACCAGTCTTAACTAAAAACTTTAATATGTGGCTTCAAGCTGCCGATGATTCCTATATTAGTGTGGACGACTGGGATAAAACAGAAATAGACACCCCCGACACTACCGGACGTGACGTCTATATTGGTGTGGATATGAGTAAAACAAATGATTTAACGGCTATAAGCTGGATTGTACCAGTTGATGGCCGTTTTTATGTGGATTCTCATTCGTGGGTAGGTACTAAGTATGGCCTAGATCGCAAGATTAAGTTAGACGGCTTCAATTACCGGGCTGGTGAGAAGCGTGGCGAGTGTTCTATCACTACCCTAGAAAGTGGCGTAATTGATACCGATGATGTGTTCAATTACCTAGTTAATCTAAGCAATAAGAACCACTGGAAACCGATTATCTGTTATGACCCCTATAACTTCAATGATATTTTAACCAAGATCGAAAAACAGATGCCTAACTGGGATATGCGAGCCGTAAGACAAGGTAGTTTGACGCTCAATGTTCCTACCCGTGATTTTAGAGACAAGCTGTTTCAAAAGAAAATCATTCATAACGATAACCAGCTGCTTCGCTACTCAATGATTAACGCCCGGATTAAAGAAGATAACAACGGTTGGCAACTACAAAAGAAAAGCCGTAACTCTAACAGCCGGATTGACCCGGCGGCTGCCCTTATGAATGCTTATGTATTCGCCCGTTCTTACTTTGATGACCAGGAAAAGAGTAAGACGCTCAATGACTTCTATTCCAGTCCAGAGTTTTTGCAATGAAAGGTGGTGAGATTTTTAATGAGTTTGTTTAATAACTGGTTTGGTAAGAATACGACTACAACCAATCATGACCCGTTTCTTGATGCGTTGGTTAGCATTTCAAGTGACGACCCCTATGCCTATGTATCACCGTCAAACTTGCGTAATAGCGATGTTTTTACGGCAATCAACATTATTGCCAGCGACATTGCTTCAAACCCTGTTCTGTGTGATACGGACGTAATTAATAAAGAGATTAACAACAGTCCTAATGATACGATGGACGGCTTCCACTTCAAGTATGCCCTTGCCGCCAATATGCTGCTAAACGGCAATTCCTTCGCTGAAATTCTACCTAATCATAGCTTGCGGTTTATTCCTAACAATCAAATGACCGTAAGCCAAGACACAGTTACGGGGCGTTTGAAGTATACCTACTCACCTAACGGGAAGATTAAGCGAGTGATTCCACCTAAAAAGGTGCTGCACTTCAAATATTTCACTCTTGATGGTGTAGCTGGATTAAGCCCCTTGTATGCCTTAAAAGATGAGTTAGGCGTACAAAACGCTGGTAACAAGCTGTTACTTAACTTCTTTAATAACGGGATTCACGGCACAACGGTAGTCAAGGTTAATCAAGCTGACCTAAACCCCGAAAGTATCCAGAACATTCGTAAGAAGTTCGATGATGCCAATTCCGGGCCTAACTCAATGAAAACCGTTGTGGTAGATGATTCTATGGACGTTAGCAACCTGTCACTCAATACAGACGTACTTAAACTGGTCAACTCTAACGACTGGACGACAAGACAGATTGCCAAGGCGTTTGGTCTGCCCGTTGAGCGGTTAGGGCTTGAAAACGAGCATAGCAACCAGCAACAAAGTAACCTGCAATACTTACAAAGTACCCTGCAGCACTACTTTGATTGTTTCACTAGCGAACTATCGAATAAGTTTGGCAAGGACTTTACTTTTAACACCGACAAGCTGCTAAGCCTTGACCCTGCTACCATTCAGCAGCAGGCAATTGACGGCTATAATAACGGCTTGCTGACCAGGAATGAAGCCCGTAGTAAGTTAGGGTTGCCACCGACTAGCGATGGTGACAGCTTTAACGATGATTCAGAGAAAGGAATGATTGAAGATAATGGAAGACCGTCGCTTAACAATTAACGCTGAATTGCGAGCAGCAGAACCGACCCCACAGCCGACTGCACAGCCTGCTAATAGCAATCAACAAGGTAATTCGGATAATAACCCACAGCTTGCTAAAACGGCACAGAACAGCCCGAAGAAGCTCTCCGGTTATGCTATTGTTTGGAATACTCCTAGCAAAGATTTAGGGGGCTTCAAAGAAGTTGTATCACCGGACGCCCTTAAAGGTGTGGATTTATCTAATGTATTAATGCTCAATGACCATGACTATACACAAGTTCTGGCAAGTGTTAAGGCTGGCACCTTAAAGCTGACCCCAGATGATAAGGGACTGCACTTCGATGCTACCCTGCCAGACACTACTACCGCCAACGATGTATTCGCCAATGTTAAGGCTGGCAACTTAGATAGTTGTTCATTCAGTTTTGATGTGGACGATGGTTCCGACAAGTGGGAAAAGGACGACCAGGGAAATATCACCCGGACTATTAATCAGATCAAGGACCTGTTCGATGTGTCCGTTGTCGCTGTTCCTGCTTATGATTCTACTAACGTAAACACTGACAGTAATTCAAGCAATAACCAAAATGTAAATGTTAATACACGCTCTTATGAAAACTTTATCAAGGGGGAAAACAAGAAGATGACTGAAAAGACTATTATTGATAACAACGAAAAGACCGAAACCCGTAGTTTTGAAGACTTTATTCGCTCTCACGGTGAAATGCGAGACGGTTTGAAAACTTCCGGTGCTACTGCCGTAATTCCACAAGAAGTTGTAACGCCTGTCTTAGAGTTAAAGAACAGCAAGTATAATCTGGCTCAATACGCTACTGTTAAGACCGTTTCTGCTGGTTCTGGTCATTATCCAATCGCCAAGCGTAACAACACCGCTGTGTTAGCTACTAAGGAAGAATTAGCAGACATTGCGGACGTTGATGCTAATATGTTTGAAGACGTTCAATTTGACGTTAAGACCCGTGCTGGTAAGATTGCCCTATCCAATGAAGTGGTTGATGATTCTGCTGTTGATATTGTGGCTGAAGTTAAGAACCAACTGCAAAAACTGGTTGACAACACCGATAATCAAAACATTATGAAGGTGCTGACCAGTGACACGTTCAAGAAGGAAACTGCTACTTCCACCGATGATTTAAAGAAGATCTTCAACGTTGAATTAGACCCTGCCTTAAACAAGATGTGGTTAGTCAACCAATCTGGTTTCAACTACCTGGATACTTTGAAGGACAACGAAGGTCGTTATTTGCTTCAAGCTAACCCAACCGCCGCTAGTGGTTTCTCACTGTTTGGTGCCCCTGTGGTTATGATCAGCGATACCGTTATGCCTAACAATTCCGATGGTTCATTCCCAATGATTGCCGGTGATATTGCGGAAGCTGTAGCCGTATTCCGTCGTAACCAAGTCACCGCTCAATGGGATAAATTCGACCAATTTGCTCAAGGCCTATCTGTAATCGTACGCAATGACTACAAGCCAATTTCAAGCGATGCTGCTATTAACATTTCTCTTTCAGCCGCTAAGACCAGCAAGTAATCATATAAACAATAAGTAACTGTTAAAGCCTACCTATTCGCAATGAGTAGGTAGGCTATTTTTTGATTAGGAGTGATATAAAATGACAGAAACAAGTAATAATCCGATTGGAATTACAGTAGACACCATTAAAGATGCCTTACGAATTGATGGAAGCAATGACGATGCCTTGATTCAAGGGTATATCGATACTGCTAAAGATTATGTATCGAATGCTGTAAGTGAAAGTGTACCAATGAATGGTGACACCAAGTACAATTTAGCAGTAATTCTGCTAGTTCAATTCTGGTATAGCAACCGTACTATTGACATGAAACAAACACCATACCAAGTTCGTTCACTGATTCAACAATTGCGTGGCGAATACTGGTAATAGCATAGACCAAAACGTATGTTTGGTGTACAATATAGGTGTGCCATAAATGGCACAAAATAAACGTTTTTTGTAATGTGATCATTTGAAAGTGAATCGGCATATGATGATAGCAAGCGTCTATTTAATTCATTTCCTAATAAAATAGCTGAAGTTACAGAGCTTTGCTCACCAGGCAACTGGCAGAGTTGTACGTAACTATTAAAGCGTCGTTAATTGCGACGCTTTTCTTATATACCCAGTAATCACATTAAAGGTGGTTACAAATATGCGAAAAGATATTAAAGAAATCCGACAAGTTTTAAAAGACTACGCACGATTAAAGAAGGATTTAGCACTAATTAATGCACGTAATACACTGATTAGTAGTCCTTCATTTGAAGGTGTTAGTTCTCACAGCAATACTAATCATACTGAAAGCAAATTCGTCAATCATGCTGATTTAAACTGGCGATTACACCACGTGGAAGAAGCAATCAACAATATTAAAGATTCTAAATACCGATTTATTATTAATAAGTACATAATCAACAAAAAGTACAATCGTCAAGAACTATGTGACCGATACAATATTGGCTTGCGAAGCTTTAACAGTATGAAAAATCGTGCATTAGTTGAATTTGCTAAAAATTATGGTATGAAAGAGATCCTAGATAAGATTTCAAAAGCTCCTGTATATGAATAATTAGCTATGGTATAATTAATATTGTTAAATTATTTTGGAGCGCTCTGTGTACAGGGCGTTTTTTTAGTTTAAACTAAAAAACCACCTGTGAAGGTGGCCCGTGCCAATAAGAAATAGTATTTTTGAGAACATTTTGAGAACATTATTTCAGTAATAATTAAAATTACTCAAATAAAAAAACTTCAAAAACGTTGATTTAACAGTGTTTTTGAAGTCCTATAATATTGAATAAAATTTATTTAAGGAGAGTACAGGATTTGAACCTGCGCGCCCGCTCTACACGGGTTCGCCGGATTTCGAGTCCGGTGCATTACCACTCTGCCAACTCTCCATGATTGGTTATTCAGAATAAAACCGAACAACCAAATTGTATCAAAATTGTGTTCTACAGTAAAGATAATTATTGATTTGCAATATCATAGGTTGTCTTGCCATTTTTTGCCGTGTACATAGCTTGACTATCATCGGCAGGATTCATGATACTGAGTGAGTAGTCATCCCCGATTGCCTTATCAATATCCTTAGAGTTTTTCTTGAAAGAACTTGTTAACTTACTCCAGCCCATTTGTTCAGCCTGACTAGGGTCTTGAGCTAGCTGCTTAAGAGCATTAACAGTATCATCGTCTGTTGGCGTTACTTTGTAGGTCTTGGTCTTACTGTCAAAAGAAACATCGCCAAATTTGGAATATCCCTTTTGGAGTTGCCGTAAAATTGCCATTTCCTTATTTTCTTGAGAAGCTGAACCGGTCCCTGAACCGATATTAGCCTTATTAGAAAATGATGACATACTCCCACTATTGCTTGTAACCTGAGAAGATTGGGCTTCGGATGATGAATGCTGCTTACTCCGGTTAAATGCTGGAAGGTTAATTACACCGTATATTACAGCAGCCAAGCTAAGCACAACGATGATCGTTCCACCCTTCCATTCACGGTATTGTTGCCATGAATTAGCAAGGTAAAAGCCACCCAAGATTAACATTAAGCCACCAAAAACAATCAAGAAAATCATTAATAAATACCCCTATTTTTGATACTAAAATTCCATTAATGCTTTCATATCATAGTCTTTAATCTTTTCCCGACCATGGAGATCTTTCAATTCGATTAAGAAGGCACAACCAACGACGATTCCACCAAGTTCTTCAATCATTTTAATAGTTGCGGAAATGGTACCACCAGTAGCTAAGAGATCATCAACAACTAATACCCGTTGGCCTGGCTTAATTGAATCAGCTTCCATTTGAAGGGTTGCTTCTCCGTATTCTAGATCATAGGTTGCACTAATGGCTTTCCGGGGAAGCTTGCCCTTTTTTCGTGCTGGTGCGAACCCAACTTGTAATTCACGTGCAATTGGGCAACCAACGATAAAGCCCCGTGCTTCCGGACCAACAACCATGTCAACCTTTTTATCCTTGGCGTATTCACAAAGTTCGTCAGTTGCTTGCTTAAACGCTGCACCATTCGCCATTAATGGCAAAATATCCCGAAAAATTACACCCTTTTCAGGAAAATCTGGAACACTCGCAACGTACTTGTAGAGGTCTAAAGTCATAAGAAAAAATTGTCTCCTTTAATGTATGTTTAGACAGTTCAATACCCACTTTGCCAAAGCCTTGCTATCACTAAATAACAGCACTTGTTCTGCCTGATATTGAGCAACGCGCCGCTGGTATGGGTTTGTTTCTTTTATGTCAGTTTTGTTTACGTCACTGACAGGTTTTAAAATACCATCTTTTATTGTAACAAATCCGGCCGCAGAAAACACTCTTAACATAAAAATTAATCGTTCAGCATTAATTTTTAGTCGAGTACTCAACTGATTTAATTGCCGGTTTAAGTCAATTTGAGTTGTTCTCACTACTAGCCGATACAAACGGGCAAATTCGTCCCGAACGGGCATCCCGCTTAAATAAACGCTGTGGGGCTGGAAAAGCAGTAGCCGAATCATTGAGGGTGCCTGCTGATCGTTGCTAAATAACTTTTCAAATTCTTCGAGGGTTGATGGACAATCAACAATCGTTACTCGTTGAGCAGAAAAGTCAGTCTGAGCTGCTTCGTCAGGTGATAATGCACTCCCCTCTGGTAAATGTGGTTGAATATTATCGCGAAGCTTTTTATCAAATGCAACATAATATCCTGCCTCATTAAAGAGTTGTGGATTTAGCTTATTGGTTCGCTGATCAATGATTACTGGACTATCAATACTAATATCCTCCAACATCAGCTGAACCGTTCGTTTTCCCCGCCACTCATTAATTGAGATTTTTACTGCCAGCTTAATTTGGTTTGCCATTGCTGCTCTTAAAACTGCCGCAAGTTTTCCCTTACCAAACGCAATTACCGTTACCTGGGACTGCTGGTCGCCCACCATAAATTTCAGGTGTGAGTTATCTTTCCCCATAGTGACAATGCTATTAATTTGGTCCGGTTGTAATTCAAAGACTGGCTGTTCATTCCCCGGGCCAAATGGGGAAAGGCTTACGAGTTGATCATATAATTGCATACTTACCTCAGCAGGGCTAATTGAAGCGGCAATTTTCAATGGCTGCTTTTTTTGTCCATCGAAATGCTGATTTTCTGCCTCATGAAGCAAGACATTCCGTAATTTTTCACTATTCTCAGTCTCAAAGCTCAAACCACAAGCAGCCGGATGACCACCGAATGAAGTCATCAGATCCCGGTGACCATCCAAGGCAGCAAATAAGTTAAAACCATCTACGCTTCGACCAGAGCCCTTAGCAATTTTCTGGTCGTCATTCGTACTTGCTACAATGGTTGGTTTCCCTGTTTGGTCCATTAAACGACTAGCAACAATTCCTAAAACTCCTTGGTGCCAATCATGACCAACCACCAACAATACCGGCTGATCCTGAGGCAATCGATCAACCTGCTGCTGAGCCTCTCCCATGATCTCATTTACCAGTTCTTGTCGCTTGCTGTTTGCTTGTTCAACAGCCTTTGCCAATTTAGTTGCACGATCCTCATCAAGGGTTGTTAATAGTTCAACGCCCTCATTAGCATCAGCGATCCGCCCTAACGCGTTTAACCGCGGCGCAATTACAAAACCGATATCCTGGTCGGTCAAGGACTGTTCACTAATCCCTGCTTCTTTAACTAGCGCATGTAGTCCCGGACGCATCCCCTGACGAAGTTCTTGAATCCCCATCATAATTAATGGCCGATTCTCATCACTAACACTAACGACATCAGCAATTTCACCAATTGCAACTAGATCAAGCAATTCTTCTGGAAATTCATCCAGCAACGCCCACGCTACCTTAAACGCTACGCCAACCCCAGATAGATCGGCAAATGGATAATTACTTCCCGGATAACGCGGGTGCACAATCGCGTAAGCATCAGGCAAGTCTTCGGGCATCTCATGGTGGTCCGTTACAATAACGTCAATCCCCTGCTTAACTACCGGATCAATTACCGCCTTACCGCTTACCCCGTTATCAACGGTGATGATCAATTTGGTTCCCTGATCGATTATTTTCTGATATGCTTCTGCGTTTGGCCCATAACCGTCACGGAAACGGTTAGGAACATAATAATTAACGTTAGCACCAACATCCTGCAGGACTTCATACATTAGGGCAGTACTGGTAATCCCATCAGCATCATAATCACCGTAAACAGTTATTTGTTCCCCCGCTGCTACCGCTTCTTGAATCCGTTCAAGAGCCTTATCCATGTCATGAAGCTGGTGTGGATCATGAACTGCTTGCATTGATGGTTGAATAAAACTATGAGCCTCTTCTGGAGTAGTAATTCCCCGTTCTGCTAACAAGCGTGCAATTACAGGATTAATCCCTAATTCTTGACTTAGCTGCTCCACTATTTGCTTATCTGGCGCTGCTATTCGTTGCCAATCATACTTTGCTTCTACCATTCAAATCACCATTCGTTTTTAAAATCAAGAGAGGAGTGAGACTGACAATTTTTATCGTCCCACCCCATTGCCTGGAGAGTTAATTATAGTTCTTTCTTGTTTTGCTGAAAATCAAAGAACTTCTTGATTGCCCAATCACCGAGACCAGGAATAATTCCATATACCCAGCTTAGGCAGGTTACATAGCCTGGAAGATTAATTTCCCGTGTCTTGTAGCCAACATTATCCCAAATTTGTTCAGCAAGCTTATCTGGGGAAATAAACATCCATTTTGGTAAGTGTGCACGATACTTCCCCTGAGTATCTGCCTTTTCAAAAAATGGCGTATCAATTGGACCAGGATTAACCGTTAAGACTTGAACGCCATAGTCGGCAACTTCCATTCGTAAGACGTTGTCAAACTGATTAACTCCTGCTTTGGTGGCGGAGTAGGCTGCACTATTAGGTGTTGGAATCTTTCCTGCCATTGAACCAAGATTGATAATTGCCCCATAGCCCTGATCCATCATTTGGCGGGCAACACAACGACTAATGTACATTAGAGCAAGGAGGTTAACATCAGTCATTCGTTTAAGCGTTGCGAACGATTCCCCAGTTGCTGGTGAAAAATCGCCCAGACCAGCTGAGTTAACAAGGGCATCAATCCCGCCAACCTCGTGCTGAATTTGGGACAAAACAGCATCGATTTGGTCAGGATCAGTAACGTCTAACTGGTAAGAAAAGGCAGGACGACCAGATAAAATCAAGCACTGGTTAGCAACTTTTTCTAGGCGCTTCTTATCACGTGCTACCACAATCACAATTGCTCCCCGACGTGCTGCTTCAAGAGCCAATGCCTTGCCGATTCCACTATCGCCACCAGTTATTAAGACTACCTTGTTTTTTAAGAACCGTAGCTGCTTAAACCTCTTTTTCATTCTAAGGACCTCCTTGCTAGTCTACTTATTTCTTAAATGGAACGTCAATCACATCAAAGTCATTTACTACTCTAGTGTCTGGTACGACATCACGAACCTGGTATGCTAACTGATATGCTGCTTTTCCCGTATACCGTGCTGAAATATGGGTCAGCAATAACTTCTTTACACCTGCCTGCTTAGCAACCTCTGCCGCTTGGAGACTCGTTGAGTGATAGTAATTGTGAGCCATTTTGGCTTCATTTTTAGCAAACGTACTTTCATGCACGAGGACGTCCGCTTTATGAGCAAGGACTACCGCGTTAGGCGTTTGCCGTGTGTCGCCAAGAATTGCGATAATTCGCCCTGGTTGCGGCTTTCCAATATAGTTCTTCCCATCAATTACTCTACCGTCGTCAAGCTTAACTGTCTTTCCAGCTTTTAATTGACCGTAGATTGGCCCAGAAGGAATATTATCTTGACGTAGCTTATCTACTTGCAGCTCACCAGGATGATCAGCCTCTTCAATCCGGTAGCCGTAACAAGCAATCTTATGGTCAAGTGACATTGTTGTTACTTTAAAGCCGCGTTCGTTAAATAATTCTTGACTATGATCAATCTCAACGAATTTCAGAGGATAACTTAGTCGTGATTCACTCACCTGAAGGGCCGTCATCACAAACTTTTTAATTCCCACCGGTCCATAAATTGTTAACGGCTCATTTCCCCCCTGAAATGACCGTGAACTTAAGAATCCTGGTAAGCCAAAAATATGGTCGCCGTGAAGGTGGGTGATAAAGATCTTTGTTACCTTTCTTGGGCGAATCGTCGTGTGAAGAATTTGGTGTTGGGTTGCTTCACCTGCATCAAATAACCAAATTTCATTTAACTCTTCTAATAATTTCAAGGCAACACTAGTAACGTTTCGCTGCTTACTTGGTGAGCCGGCTCCAGTTCCTAAAAATTCAAGCTGCATGCTTTTTCCTCAATTCCTTCTGATTTTTATTTATTATTGTACAAATTCAAAGACAAATTTATCGATTCGGACAGTATCACCGTCTTGAATTCCCTTAGCCCGTAATGCCTCATCAACCCCCATATGACGAAGCTGACGAGCAAATCGCAATTGACTTTCTTCATGGGTCAGATCGGTCATCTTGAATAAGCGGAGAAGCTTTTCACCGCCAAGAACCCATGTACCATCTTCATCACGGCTAATGGTAAAGGCGGCCTGATCTTTTTCTGGTGCTTCAGCCTTGTAAGTTGCCTCAAGTTGTTCGTCATGACTTTCACTATCGAATGCTGGCGTCTTATCGAGCAGGTCAGCAGTCAATTGCATTAGTTGTTGAACTCCCTGATGAGTAACTGCCGAAATTGGAAAAATCTCAGGCTGCTTTGCGAGTGTCTTATCAGCTGCCAAGTCTTTCTTAAAGGCGGCTAGATTCTTTTCAGCATTTGGCAAGTCCATCTTCGTTGCAACAACAATTTGTGGTCGCTTCAAAAGTTCTGGATCGTAGTTAGCCAATTCATGATTAATCTTCTTAAATCGCTCAATCGCTTGTTTTGGATCATCACTACTCATATCGACTAAGTGAAGAAGCACCCGCGTCCGTTCAATATGACGAAGGAACTTTAAACCGAGGCCAACACCTTTAGAAGCCCCTTCGATCAACCCTGGCATGTCAGCCATTGCAAAGTCACGGCCATCAGGCAATAGAACCATCCCTAAGTTAGGGACTAATGTAGTAAATTCATAGGCCGCAATTTTAGGCTTAGCGCCAGTAACGACGGACAATAGGGTCGACTTACCAACTGATGGAAAACCAACTAAGCCGACATCAGCAAGCATCTTCAATTCGAGTTCCAGGTACCGATCCTGCCCAGGCTCACCATTTTCGGCAATTTCAGGAGCCGGGTTTTTCGCACTGGCAAAGTGAATATTACCGCGACCGCCACGGCCACCCTTGGCGACTACTAAAGTCTGCCCATTCTCAACAAGGTCACCAATAATCTTACCGGTATCCAAGTCTCGAACCGTTGTCCCTTGAGGCACGCTAATAACAGTGTCTTCTGCACTAGGACCGGTCATCTGCTTACTCATCCCGTTGCCACCATTTTTTGCTTTAAAAATCCGGTGATAGCGAAAGTCCATCAAGGTTCTTAGTCCTTCATCAACTTTCAGTACGATATTACCGCCATGGCCACCATCACCACCGGATGGTCCACCATTAGGGACATATTTTTCACGCCGAAAGGAAACCATTCCGTTCCCACCTTTTCCGGCATGAGCTTCAATTTTAATTTGATCAACAAAAGTATTCATAAGTTGATTTCTCCGTTCTTCTGTTCTAACTACAAGTATATTGGAAAAAATTACCAGCGTCAAAATCAATCATGGCTACTACCCTTAGCTACTTCAGCATTTCCTTGAAGGGAAACTTTAATTAGCTGGGCGGTCTTCATATTAATTCCTAATGAATGAATATCCTCGATTGGGGCTGCTGCAATTTTGGTAATTGACCCATACTTTTGCAGCAATTTTGTTCGGGTGCGCGGCCCGACCCCCTTAATTGCATCCAATCTTGAAGCCATCGAATGACGGGCATGAACTCGCCGGTGGAAGGTAATTGCAAAGCGGTGAACTTCGTCTTGGATCCGTTGAACAAGGTAAAAGCCCTGGCTCCGTGGATTTAAATTAATATGTTCATCATGATCGCCAAAAAGGAGGTCAGCCGTCTTATGTTTATCGTTTTTGACCATCCCCACTACTGGAATATCCAGACCGAGTTCGTTTTCAAGCACATCCTTAACCGCGTTCATCTGAATTTCACCACCATCCATGAAGATCATGTCAGGCATTGGCTTATTTTCTTTTAACAGCCGTGAATAACGTCGGCGGATTACCTCTCGTGTACTGGCAGCTTCATCAGCATGATTAATCACACTCTTCAGCTTATACTTTCGATAAAGTTTCTTTGCTGGTTCGCCATCAACGAAAACAACCATTGCACTAACGGGATCGGCTCCCTGAATATGCGAGTGATCAAAGGCCTCAATCTTATGTCCATCTGGCAATCCTAACGCATCGGTAATTTCTTTCATCGCACCAGTTGTCTTCTTGGTATCAAGTTCAAGGAGTCGAAACTTTTCATCAAGAGATAGTTGGGCATTTTCACGTGCCATCGCCATTAAATCACGTTTTTCTCCCCGAACGGGTGTTCTTACTGGTACCCCTAAGATTTCACTAATTTCTTTATTCGGGAGTCCGTGGGGCAAAAGAATTTCTTTGGGTAAAACATTATTTCGGCGATTATAAAATTGCAGAATAAAGCTGGTCATCTCTTCGACATCGGTATCAACAACCGGAAATAACCGTTTTTCTCGCTTCATCAAACGCGCCTGACGAATAAAGAATACTTGGATAGACAACCAACCCTTATCCATATAGAAATTAAAGAGATCCCGTGGCGTTTTATCGTTAGAAATAATCTTCTGCTTTTCAACCGTTACTTTAATGTAGTGTAACTGATCGCGAATTTCGGCTGCACGTTCAAACTCTAAATTTGCTGCTGCCTCTTCCATTTGCTTGGTTAGTCGACGCTTCACAGTAGCTGTATTTCCGTTCAAAAATGATTTGATTCGCTTAATCTGCTCATCATATTCTTCACGGGGGACAGTTTTAAAGCAGGCACCAAGACATTGTCCCATATGGTAATACAAGCACGGTCGATTTTGGTAGCCATTACAGCGCCGCAGAGGATATACTTTCTGAATGAAATGAAGTGTTTCTTCAGCAGCATAAACATTTGGATAAGGCCCAAAGTAGTAAGCGCCATCCTTCTTTACCTGACCCGTAATCATTGTCCGTGGATCCCGTTCATTGGTAATCTTGATATACGGATAACCAGTTCCACGTTTTAGTCTAATATTGAAGTACGGTTGGTGCTTTTGAATTAACGTAATTTCCAGTAAAAACGATTCCTTATTGGTTGAGGTCACGATCGTTTCAAAATCAGCAACCTCAGAAACCATTTTCGCCACTTTCCCCGTATGAGAACTCTTAAAATAAGAGCGAACCCGATTCTTTAAGTTTTTGGCTTTGCCGACATAGATAATCTGGTCATTGATGTTTTTCATCAAATAACAACCAGGTTTATCCGGTAATAATGCCAGTTTATGTTCAAGGTGTTCACTTGCCATAAAGATTCCTCCACTTAAATTGCTAAGTATTAATTATACGTTAATTCAAAGGAACAACGCAAAGGATCTGTCCAGATAATTGTACTTTCAGTCTTTTTTATGCTAGAGTATGAAAAAACTAGAGGAGAGTGTTGAAGATGGGACTTGTTACCCGACGCAGTATGCAATTAGATAAGCTGTTCGATCAATTTGCAGTTGATCCCAAAAAGACTAAAAAGCAACCCAAAGATGCTGAAAAGGACAAAAAAACAGCCGAGAAGAAAGATAATAACAAGTAACAGTAAAGCGACAAGAGTGGTGCTAATTGAGACCATTCTTGCCGCTTTTGTGTTAGTTAATCCTGCTTTTTAAACCCTTGTGGATAACGTTTATTTAATTCATTAATGTTAGTTTTAGCAACTTCATCAAACGGAATATCAGCCCATTCGGCAATTTGTGAAAGATACCAAAGAACATCACCCATTTCATGAATAAGTTGTTGGCGATCTAATTTACGACCACGGAAGGTATAGTTCTTCACTAGGTCAACTACCTGACCAGATTCGCCGGCTAATCCTAACGCGCAATTAGTTAATACTTGTTCATTACCATAGAGCGTCCGCTTTGCTGCATTTTGGTATTGATCAAAATCCATTAATTATGTTCCTCCCCAATTCGCTGCTCAATCCAATTCCACACTTGATCCTTCCCCTGCTTTTTAACAGCAGAGAATAATACCAATGGTGTCTTAGGTGTTAAGTCCAGCGTTTTGATAATATCATTTTTTACCCGATTTCGGGCGTTTGGCTTAACTTTATCAATCTTCGTACCAACAATTAAAGTTGGAATGTCATAATAAGCAAGCCACTGATACATTGAAACATCATCAGCTGTTGGTTTGTGCCGACCATCAACCAATTGAATAACGCCACGTAATTGTTGACGTGTTGTTAGATATTCCTCAATCATCTTACCAAACCGTTCCCGTTCCTTTTTAGAAACTTTTGCGTAGCCATAACCAGGAACATCAACAAAGTAAAGTTCATCTTCAACATTATAGAAATTTAACGTTTGCGTCTTCCCGGGCTGGCTAGACGTATGAGCAAAGTTTCGCCGATTGATAAGGACATTGGTTAATGACGACTTACCAACGTTGGAACGGCCAACAAGAGCAATTTCTGGGTAGTTAGTTGCAGGGTACTGTTTGGGTTCTACTGCACTGATCGTTAAATCAACATTATTGACTTGCACTGCCTTGCACTCACCTTTCTTAGATTATGAAGCTTCCTTTTCGCCCTTCATAACATATCGTGGCTCTGTGTGTTGAGTAACACAACGCTTGTCAATAATTACCTTTTCAACGTCCTTCCGACTTGGCAAATCAAACATTACATCACGCATAACTCCTTCAATAATCGAACGAAGACCCCGGGCCCCGGTGTTTCGCTTAATTGCTAATTGAGCCATTGCACGTAATGCTCCATCAGTAAAGGTTAACTGACTGCCATCAAGACGAATTAATTCTTGATACTGCTTAACAAGCGCATTCTTCGGTTCAGTTAAAATCCGAACAAGATCATCTTCATCGAGCTTTTGTAATGCCGTCATTACCGGGAGACGACCAATAAATTCTGGAATCAACCCGAATTTCAGGAGATCTTCAGGAATAACGTGTTGCAAAATATTCTTTTCGGTAACATTAGCAGCCTCATCAGAATTCGTCCCAAAGCCGATTGTCTTATCACCAAGACGTTCCTTAACAATTGTCTCGATTCCATCAAATGCACCACCGACAATAAAGAGAATGTTCTTGGTATCAACCTGAATAAATTCCTGTTGAGGGTGTTTCCGACCACCTTGAGGAGGAACATTAGCGATGGTCCCTTCAAGGATCTTCAAGAGAGCCTGTTGAACACCTTCACCGGAAACATCACGAGTAATTGAAACATTTTCACTCTTCTTCGCGATCTTATCAATTTCATCGATATAGATAATTCCCTTTTCAGCCGCTTCAACATCGAAGTTTGCAGCCTGAAGAAGCTTTAAGATAATGTTTTCAACATCTTCACCGACATACCCTGCTTCGGTTAATGTGGTTGCATCGGCAATTGCAAAAGGAACGTTTAGAATCCGTGCTAATGATTGAGCTAAGTAGGTTTTCCCCGAACCAGTTGGTCCAATTACTGCAATGTTACTCTTTTGCAATTCGGTATCATTATTATCCCCAGTTGTCATCGCATTAACCCGTTTGTAGTGGTTATAAACCGCAACAGAAAGGGTCTTCTTAGCATCAGACTGCCCAATTACATAGTCATCAAGCTTGCTCATGATTTCTTCAGGTGTTGGGACTTTAAACGTACTGTTTTTACGGTCCTCTTCAAGTTCTTGATCAATAATTTCTTGGCATAGGGCAACACATTCATTACAGATGTAAACCCCAGGGCCCGCAACAATCTTTTTTACCTCATCCTGCGATTTACCACAAAATGAACAGTGGACTGAATCCATACCACTAGTATCTTCAAACATGGATTGTAGCCTCCTATTAAATATACTGTTTTAATAATAACAAACTTAACTGATTAATTCGAATGATTAGTTTACAAAAATAATCAAAATTAAATTAACACGAATGTCACAGTAACACAAATGGCTTCAAGAGCTTGCTTAGAAAAAACGAACTCTTGAAGCCTATTTGCAACTACGAAAGCATGGGACAAATAAACACTTCCCATGCTTTTCGCGCTTAAATATTATTTAACTGATAATAGGATCGATTACTTATCTTCCTTCTTATCATCGGCCTTTTCAACTTGCTTAGCTGAGTCAGCAACCAAGTCAACAGCCTTCCGGATCTTAATGTCATGTGTAAGCATGTCTTCAGACAAAGCATTCTTAACTTGGTCTTCCTTCATGCCGTATTGCTTAGCAAGATCACTAATTTCATCCTTGATTTCATCTTCGGTTGCAGATAAGTCTGCATCATCAACGATTGCTTCAAGAACTAAGTTAGTCTTAACCCGTTGTGCAGCATCAGCAGCGAATTGCTTCTTCAAATCATCTTCCTTAGTACCAGTGATTTGGAAGTACATTTGTGGGCTAATACCTTGTTGTTGCATTCCAGCTAAGTATTGTTGCATTTGACGGTTAGTGTCTTCATCCAACATTGATTGTGGAATATCTTGAATTTCGGCATTTTCAACCGCAGCGTTAATTGCTGCATCTTCAATAGCAGCCTTAGCTTGGTTGTCCTTGTTTTCTTGTAATTCCTTCTTAGTCTTGTCCTTTAATTCGGCAAGAGTATCAACATCTTCGTCAACATCCTTAGCAAAGTCATCATCAAGTTCTGGAAGTTGCTTTTCCTTGATTTCGTGAACCTTTACCTTGAAGATAGCTTCCTTACCAGCTAAGTCTTTAGCATGGTAATCTTCAGGGAATGTAACCTTAACATCAACATCATCGTCGGTGTTGTGACCAATCAATTGATCTTCAAAGCCAGGAATAAATGATCCTGAACCTAATTCAAGGGAGTAGTTGTCAGCGGAGCCACCATCAAACTTCTTGCCATCAATGCTACCTTCGTAGTCGATAACAACAGTGTCGCCCTTTTCGGCTGGCTTGCCTTCCTTCAATACAAGTTCAGCTTGTTGTTGACGCTTCTTTTCAAGTTCAGCGTCAACATCAGCATCACTAACAGTGGTATCTTGCTTTGGAACTTCCATACCCTTGTAGTCGCCAAGCTTTACTTCAGGCTTAACGTCAACAGTAGCAGTCAATACCCAAGGTTGATCCTTTTCCATGCTCTTAATGTTAATTTGTGGTTGAGCAACTGGTTCAATCCCAGCTTCCTTAACTGCATCACTGTAAGCTTGTGGCAATACCTTGTTCAAAGCATCTTGGTAAAGAGATTCTTCACCGTACATTTGGTCAAAGATTTGACGAGGTACACGACCCTTACGGAAACCTGGAACAGTAATCTTCTTCTTGGTTTCTACGAAGGCTTCGTCAAGTCCCTTCTTAATAGTGTCGACATCAATTTCAAATGTCAAAGTACCTTTGCTGGCGTCGCTATCGCGTTCCCATTTTGCTGACATTTTATTTCCTCCAATATACATCAGATTGACCAAACACTAATCAGGCTGGTCTTTACATACTCTACTAGTTTACCGTACGTAAGTAGTAATTGCAACTAATCAAAGAATTCGATCAGATTAAAATTTAAAAAAGAAAAAGGTCCGGAAAACCGAACCTTTTTCTCACTGAAACTAATAATTAAATTAGTCTAAGACGTCGGATACAACACCTGCACCAACAGTGTGTCCACCTTCACGAATAGTGAACTTAAGACCCTTTTCAAGGGCAACTGGCTTTTGTAATTCAACAGTGAATGTAACGTTATCACCAGGCATAACCATTTCTACACCATCTGGCAATTCGATAGTACCAGTAACATCAGTTGTGTGGAAGTAGAATTGTGGTTTCAACTTCGTCACCGATCTTAACAGTACCACGGTCGATACGACCAGAAGCAACAGTACCACGACCAGTGATAGTGAATACGTCTTCGACAGGCATCATGAATGGCTTGTCAGTAGGACGCTTTGGAGTTGGGATGTAGTCATCGATAACATCCATCAAGTGAAGGATAACCTTTTCCTGTTCTGGGTCACCTTCAAGTGCCTTAAGAGCAGAACCACGAACAACTGGAACATCGTCACCAGGGAAATCGTATTCACTAAGTAAGTCACGAACTTCCATTTCAACCAAGTCAACCAATTCATCATCGTCAACCAAGTCAGTCTTGTTCAAGAATACAACGATGTATTGAACACCAACCTGACGGGCAAGAAGAATGTGTTCACGAGTTTGTGGCATAGGACCATCAGTTGCGGCAACAACAAGGATAGCACCATCCATTTGTGCGGCACCGGTGATCATGTTCTTAACGTAGTCCGCGTGACCTGGAGCGTCGATGTGAGCATAGTGACGCTTTTCAGTTTCGTATTCAACGTGGGCAGTGTTAATAGTGATACCACGTTCCTTTTCTTCTGGAGCTGCATCGATATCAGCGTAGTCTTCAGCCTTAGCCAAGCCCTTTTCTGATAATACCTTAGTGATAGCAGCAGTTAAAGTAGTCTTCCCATGGTCAACGTGGCCAATAGTACCAATGTTTACATGGGGCTTTGTACGTTCATAATGTTCTTTTTCAGCCATTAATGAAAACCTCCTGTGAATTTACAAGTATAATGCCAGTCATTTCAAAAAATAACTGACACACCCTTATGGATATTGTACTACTTCTTTTCGCCAATGAAAAGATTAATCAAATGGCTCTCAAGAAGAATTCTATAACATAATATCAACTATCCGTCGATTTGTAAATAATTTAAATCATGTTTTTATTGTAATTTATCAATGAATTGGTTTAATTTCTCTTGCCAATGAATAATATGCTTGTTTTCACTAGAATATTCACCGGTTGTCGCTCGTTTTAACATTACGCTGACCCATTCCTTAGGATCAGTAATCACTTCATCGATCAACGGATTCAAAAGAATTGCCTGAAGATCTAACTGGATTAATAAGGCCCGGAGAATCTGCGGATCGGTTTGCTCTAGTTGATCTTTTAATATTTTTTGACACTCAGCTATCAGTGGATTTTGATAGGCTATTGGTAATTTAGCTGGGACAATTTGGTGTTCTTTTTCATCAATACAGAGCATTGCGATTTCTTCTTGACACTTAATTTGTTGCAGAATATTCAAAATATCCGCCTTAACAAATTGCTGGGTAAACGGATCACGAAGTAAAAACTTAGCACCAACCATAAAATCAGCCAGCGGAAGTTGATCCGCTGCTAATAATCGTTTTCGTTGTTCTACCAGTGGATAGTCGCCAAGATGGTAAAAAGCACGCAACTGGTTTTGAACTGTCGTCTTAAACTCTTGACGATACTTCGCTTCAGCATCTTGAACTAATGGGAGCAACTTATTAGCAACTTCCTCAGGCTGGCGTAAAATCATCGCCCGAGTGGAAATAAAATGTTGGGCCTTCAGACAAACTTGCACAAGAAAATCTAAATCGTTTGCAAATACCTGTGGAGATTGAACAGCGACCTGGTATGCGAGCTTAAACTGATTTGAATTGTAAAGTGCCTTGGTTGCCCATATCATTATTTCTTCATCATCTACCTGGTTACGCAGATCAAGAAAAATCGCTGCAGCATCTCGCCACTTGTTTTCTGCTGACAATTTTTTTGCTTTTTCAAATTGTTTCATTTGTTCAGAATTCATACTGTTTTCTCACCTTTAAATTAAGAAATCAGGGAATCCAGCCACTGCTGCCCAACTCCCTGATTTCAAGTTTTACCTATCCATTATTTTTATTTGCTTGGTGCTTTCGTCCACGGCCACGACTTGAACGTCTCTTAGCCTTTTTCTTGTTCTCTTGTTGGTTGGAACTATTCTCTTCGGCTTTTTGAGTTCCATTCTTCTTTCGTGAGTGTTGGTTAACTTCCATAATCACTGGAAGAATTACTGGATGACGTTTAGTTTGGTCAAATAAGAACCGGTTTAACTTTTCACGCACATCTTGTTTTAAGTGTCCCCAATCAAACTCTTTTTGGTCAAGGTTTTCTTGAACAACCTTTTCAACTAGATCAGCGCTTTGCTTCATCAGTTGACGGTTTGTTTTAACGAAAACAAAGCCACGGGACGTAATTTGCGGACGGGCAACAATTTTCTTATTCTTCCGGTCAATGGTTGCCACCACAACAAATATCCCATCTTCTGACAAGACTCGACGATCCCGCAAAACAATGTTACCAATATCACCAATTCCAGTACCATCAATCATAGTATTGGCAACATCAATATGTTCACCAACATGGAACTTACCGTTCTTGTAGGTTAAAACATCCCCCTTATTAACAATAAAGATGTTTTCTGCCGGAATTCCAACTTCTTCAGCTAATTCAGCATGCCGAGCTAATAGCCGGTATTCACCTTGAATTGGGATAAAGAACTTTGGCTTCATAAAGTTAAGCATCAACTGTTCATCATTTTGGTTAGCGTGACCAGACGGGTTAAGGTCATCTGAAATAAACTTAACTTCTGCCCCAGTACGATAAATCATGTCTTTAGTCTTTTGTACTTCTGTTTCCTGTGCATATGAAGGAGTAGTTGTAACAAAGACTAAATCACTATCTGACAGGTGAAGCTTAAGATTATCACCATTAGCAATCTGTTGAAGTGACTTGATTGGCTCACCCATTTTCCCAGTTTCTAAAATGACAACCTGGTTTGGTTCAAGTTCATCAGCCTTTTCCATGCTAATTAACAGATCCTTAGGTAACTTTAATTTACCTAGCTGCATTGCAGTATCAATAATCTGTTCGATATCTTTACCCGAAAGTACTAATTTACGACCGACCTTAACTGCAGCATCAATAATCTGTTGTACACGCATAATGTTAGAAGCAACACTTGCAACAATAATGCGGCCCTTTTGATATTTGAAAGTCTCAAGAATATATTCGCCGATATCCTTTTCTCGTGCTGAAGCACCAGTAATTCCAGCACCAGCTGAATCACTTAATAGTGCTAATACTCCTTGAGAACCAATTTCAGCTAGCCGTGCCAAATCAGTTTGATATCCCGTACTAGCAGTCTGGTCAAACTTAAAGTCACCAGTATAAACAATGTTACCTTCAGGTGCCTCTAAGACAATCCCCAAAGTTTCTGGGATCGTGTGAGTTGTAGAGAAGAAAGAAACGGTAACATCATTAAAGTCAATTGCTGTCGATTCGTCTACCACATGGAAGTCGTTAAACTTTTTAACTTCCTTGTGATTCTTTACCGCTAACTTAGCTAAGGCAATTGTCATTTCACTACCAAAGACCGGAACATTAAAGTCCATTAAGAAGTATGGCAATGCACCAATTGCATCAGCATGACCGTGGGTAAGGAAAACACCTACAATATCGTCTTTCCGCTTCTTGAGGTATTCCCAATCAGGAATAACTACATCAATCCCCATTAATTCGTTTTCGGGGTATTTTAGACCAGCGTCAAGAATGAAAATTTGATTTTCAACCTCAACAGCATACATATTTTTTCCATTTTCGCGTACTCCACCAAATGGAATCATTTTTATACTACTCATTTAGCGAGCTCCTTTGTTTAGTTTTACCCTTATTAGGCATTTTATCGTACAAAATCACTATGTAATATCTTACCACAGAATCAATAAAAATTGGAACACGAGTAACTGGAGCAAAATTTTAAAAAGAAAAAAGCCAGGGAATTAACCCTAGCCTTTCTTGATGAATTACCGACGAAGACCTAACTTTTGGATAAGTTCACGGTAAGCGTTCAAATCAGTCCGACGTAAGTAAGCCAAAAGGTTACGACGGTGACCAATCTTCTTCATCAAGCCACGTTGTGAGTGGTAATCATGCTTGTGTGTACGCAAGTGGTCGTTTAATTCGTTGATATCAGCAGTTAAAACAGCAACTTGTACTTGGGTAGAACCAGTGTCACCTTCGTGAGTTGCGAATTCCTTGATAATTTGATCCTTACGTTCTTTAGAAATAGCCATGCTATTTTCCCACCTTTCAATTATTAATGCGCCAAGTTCTAAGTATTACGTCGGTGAGGATCGTAAAACTGAGAAGAGGCATAGTTTAAGTAAACCTTTAATAATATAACTAATTTCCCACCAAGATGCAAGTCAATTGTTCGAAATTCCTCTTTACTATTGCATTGAGCACCAGTCTTTTGTATAATGACAAATGTTGAAAATTCTGGTCAACTGAATATTGGGTAACGGAGGTGAAACTCATGCCAATTATTAAATCAGCAATTGAACGTGTTCGTACTAGCGAAAAGGCTGAAGCACGTAACGCATCCCAATTAAGCAAAATGCGTACTGCTATCAAGAAGTTTGACAAGGCAAAGCTTGCTGGCGCAGACAACCTTGATGATCTTTACAAGGCTGCTATCTCAGCAATTGACCGTGCCCACTCAAAGGGTCTTATCAAGGCTAACAAGGCTGCTCGTGACAAGTCACGTCTTTCAGCACGTTACGCTAAGTAATTAGTAAAATGAGAAGCGGGATATATATCCTGCTTCTCATTTTTTATACTCAAAAAACTCCTGAGCTTTCAAAAGCACCAGGAGTTTTTTTGATCTTAATTAAACCATGCCAATCTTCTGCTGTTGGCCATATTGGAGCATAAACAATTGAAACAGTAATCTAGGATCCCGTTGGGTTGTCTTTAATGCTTTTTCAATGTTGACTAATCCTAAGTAAGCATTCTCTAAGGCAAGCAAGCTAAATTGACGAACAGTTCGCAGTCCTAACTTTACCCTGTAAGGATGGACCCTTAATTTTTGTGCTAAACTCCCCTGACTTAAGCCACGAGAACTTAGTACTTTAATTTGTAACAATAACCGGAACTGACTAATCAAGACCGCATTAATTCTCAACGGCGGTTGTTGACCAGCAATTAGCTGATCATATAAATCAATTGACTTGGTTTGATCATGCCGAAGAACTGCATTAACTAAATCAAATACGTTCTCATCGAGAGATTGTGGCACTAGGTCCTGAACCGCTTGTTTAGTGATATGGCGATCTTGATATGTTAATAATTTCAACTTACTTAAATTAGCATTCATTAATTCATAATCAGCGTTAGTTCGCTGGACAAGTTCATCAATTGCTTCGTTATCAATCGTATACTTATCATCAGCCAAACTATTTTGAACCTGTCGCCGAGCATGAGCCTCATCTAAGGGAGCGGTATCAATCATTACCGCTGCTTTTTTTAATTCTTTAACAATCTTTTTACGACCATCTAGTTTTTCATATGGTGCCAGGAAAACTAAGATAGTTGAAGGTTCAGGATGCTGTAAATAATTACTTAAGGATTCCAGATCGTGATCAATTTTTGCGGGCCCCTTCTCTCCGGTAAAGAAATATGGCTTATTAACCAAGACTAACCGTCGTTCACCAAAAAACGGAGTAGCCATTGCATCATCAAGTGCTACGGCAAGAGGTGTAGTTTCCATATCATAACTACCAACATTCATCACACGTTCTTCTTTAGGAATTAAATTAATAAACATTTCCCGTACTTGTTGTAAAAGCACTTGCTGTGTTCCTAATGCAAGATAAACCATCGCAGGTGTCTTACTCGTTATTTGTTGTTTAAGCGTGGTAACATCCACCTGTATTCATCTCCCTTTAACTTTGTTTGCCAATGACTATTAATCTTAAAATAACGATACCGAATCATTCCGTATTGCTGAGTCGAAATCGCCTTAATATTATTTTCGCGTAAAGTGGTTAACGTCTCCTGGTTGGGGTGACCATAACGATTTTGACGACCAGCAGAAATAATTCCTATCTTTGGTGCTATTCGTTTTATAAATTCGGGATCACTTGATGTTTTACTACCATGATGACCTAATTTTAAAATATCTACTTGTAGATTGGGGTAATTACGAATTATTTCTCGTTCGCCATGACGATCAAGATCCCCCATAAACATAAACTTTAACTGGCCAAAAGTTCCAGCTAAAACCATCGAATCTTCATTCTTTCCTTCTCCCTTATTAAAAGGGTGAAGAACATAGAGCTTTGACTTTGGAATCATGTCACCATTTTTTACCGGAATTATCTGGGGAACCTGCAAGCAGTCCGGGGAAAACAGTTTAAGCAAAGCTCGTTGACGCTCCATTCCACTTGGTACCACAATTTTTTGGACCTTAAAATTCCGCAAAATCGTTGTCAGGTAACCAATATGGTCTACATCATGGTGACTAAGGTAAATTATATCAATCTTGCTAATCCCGCAGCTTTTCAAGTAATTAACACTCGTTCTCGTCGCATAATCACTTCGGGATCGAGCAATCGGCCTACCGAACTGTAGTTTTCCGCCCGTATCAATCATCTCTACCCGATTACTAACTGGATAGCGAATAATTGCACTATCTCCCTGACCAATATCTACAAAGGTGACCTCACCAGATAGTGGGATATGGATACCCATAAACACAATCAGATACAAACTACCAAGAATTAATAGTGATTTTCCACGATAATGATCAATCAAAAAGAGTGTCACAATAAATAGTAGCCAGGTAGCGGTAATTGTTGGCTTACCAAAACTAATCATCCCCGGCCAGCAACTAAGCTCACCCAACAGCCATTCAAATCCTCTCAAGACACTATTAATTAATAACGGAAAAAAAGGCAACCAATTAAATAAAAGTGCACTAATAATTACTGCTGGAAAAATAAAATTTGAAAAGACAGGGATAATTAGGAAACTACAAACAAACGTTAAGAGGTGCACTTCATAAACAAATGTCAGAATGGACGGTAAACTAATTAAATTTAGCAATAACGACTGACGAAAACCACGGATATTATCCGGAATAACTTGCAAGGCGAATGACAGTAAATAACTTAACTGTCCACCAAGAGTTAACAGAAGCCACGGATCCACTATTAACCCACCAAGAAGACTGGTTGCCCAACCATCAAGTGAACTTAGGTGCATCATCCGTTGAATCAGTCCCATTTCAGCCATAATGACCGCCCGAACCAAGCTAACGGAACCACCACCAATAATTAAGTAAAGGGGTAGTGCAACAATTAGGATCCATTCAATATCCTCACGATTAAAATGTAATCGGATTAAGGCTTTCCTTAAGCAATCGGTTAGTAATACTACATGCATTCCTGAAATACAGAACAAATGTAACAGTCCCAGCCGTTTAACATTTTGCATTAACTCCGCAGTTTGTGTATTTTTCATCCCCAGAATTAATTGCTGACAATAGCCAGCAAGCGGGTGCGGAAAAGATTCAAAATAGTGATATAAACGAGCACGTAAAATATGACATTTTTGAAGGATATTCGGTTGCTGCTCAATTTTAATTTGGAGTTTTTTACACCTTACCTGGTTATAGATACGAAACTGACGATAATAACATTGTGAATCAAACTGGTTAAAATTCGTCGCTGGTTCAATCGGTTGCTCATTACCAGAAATTATCCATTTCATCACGTTCGAGTTCTGACAAATCTTTTGGGCTTCTCGATTACTTCGCGGAAAGTAAACTAAATTTACCCTCTCACCAGTTTGGCAATCCGTCGCCCGAGCATTAATTAGGTTTGTGTTGAACGTTACTTGATCGGGCAAAATCGTATAAGCCTTACCGGTTACCTCCCTTTGCTGAGCCACGGTCGTCACGGTGCCCTTATGTAATTCATAAAAACACAGTAGAGACATTAGTGCTATAACCAAACAAGTCACAATCACTACTAGCCGTTCATTCAAGCTAATAATTCGATATAAACATAAACAAAGAAGGAGCAACAACCAATAATAATGGTTAAGGATAATCACCGTTACTAATCCAGCAGTAATTGCCGGAAAAATAATTCGGTTATAAATCGTTACTTTTGCTCTGGATGAATATATTGATCCAGGGCAACCTGTTCAAGGATATTATCGTCTAATTTAATTTGATTAAGGCGGATATTCTTTAGCTTAATTAGTTGCTTAGCATACTCATCATTATGGTAATTACGGATGTAGTTAATCTCTTTTATTCCCGCTTGTAAGAGACTCTTTGTGCATTGCAGACAAGGAAAATCAGTAACATACAGGCTCGCGCCATCAGTAGAGATCCCAAATTTAGCACACTGCAAGATCGCATTCATTTCGGCATGAATTGTTCGTACACAATGACCATTACGTAAGTAGCAACCATCATCAATGCAGTGAGTATCACCAGAAACGGAACCATTATACCCACCAGCAATTATCCGTTTGTCACGAACTAAAACCGCACCAACAGATAAGCGATTACATGTGCTCCTTGATGCCAGTAAAGCTGCCTGGATCATAAAATACTGATCCCAATCAATCCTCTTCTTCATTCTATCCACACTTTCCAAATACTTTTGATGACTAGTATAACAAAATTAAAATCAAACTAAAAATTAGACTGCCAACATTGGCTTTAATTTAGCAACAGTTTTTTCGCCAAAACCATTAATATTTTTCAAATCATCAACAGAATTAAAATTACCGTGTTCCTGCCGATATTGGAGGATCAGGTCTGCTTTTTTGTCACCGATTCCCGTAATTTTACAGAGTTGTTCTTTCGTCGCTGTGTTAAGGTTGGTAATTTCTTGACTAGCACTATTCCCACCATTATTTACTGGTGCGGCAGTAGCCATTCCTCCTGCTAAGGTTGGTGGGACCTGCTCCCCCTTTCTCGGAATGTAAATAACCTGAGCATCCACCAGCTGTTTAGCCAAGTTTACTTGGTTCATATCTGCATCCGATGTCTCACGACCTGCTGCGGCTAAAGCTTCGTTCACTCGTGATCCACCTGGCAAACGATAGACTCCCGGATGAGTAACAGCTCCCTTAATATCGACGCAAACAGCCTTCTTTCCCCTTACCGGCGATTCTTTTTGAGTCGATGAAGATTTTTTATTGGTAGTTGTAAAGGGATCATCAATCTTATTTGGCTGAGGCTGGTAAAACTTTCCGCCAACGATTACAATGCCCACCAGGATAACTACTGCAATAATGATTTGCTTTCGATAATTAAGCCAGATTTCCTCTAAGCGTTCCATAATAACCTCCTAATAATAAAGAACGCAAAAAATGATCTTTTGCACTTTATAAATTAAAAAAGCAGGAAAGAACTTATTCAAAAGCTCTTTTCTGCTTTTCGCAATTTATGGATGTGTCTCTAAATACTTAACTGCATCAGTAAACGATGATACTGGAACAACTTTCATTCCTGGTGCAGCTTTCTTAGCTGTCTTCTTTGCCATTTGGTAATTAGTCATATGCTGCTCTTCATATTTAAGGAGCAACTTTGATGGTTTAACATACGGGGCAAAGAAAATTTTTGCACCAGCTTTGTGAGCAGCAATAACTTTCTTATCAATCCCACCAATTTCACCAACAGAGCCATCTGGGTTGATCGTTCCTGTCCCGGCAATCTTTCGACCGTGACGTAAATCCTGCCCCGTTAATTGTTGGTATATTTGTAAAGTAAACATCAAACCGCCAGAAGGTCCACCGAGCTGCCCGGGATTTACCTTAACTGGAATCTTAGTATGAACTTTGACATTATCAGTTAAAACAATCCCGATTCCCGCCCGAGAACTAGCAATCTTTACTAAGGGTTTAGTAACCGTGTGCTGGTGCCCATCATGAAGATAGGTAACCGTTAACGGAGTACCAATTTTTCGTTTAGCAATGTACTTCTGGAATCCTTGAGCAGTATCGAAGTGGTGACCATTCACCTTTGTAATTGTGTCGCCAACCTTAATATCATTCTTGAATTTTGAATTTTTTTCAACTTCAAGAACATAAATTCCCAAGTAGCGTTTACTTACTTCTTGGTGAGCAGCCTTATAGGCATTCGCGATCGCTTCATTAATCGCACTTTGCATATAAAAATCTTGAACCTTATTAAAAGTAGCATTATTTTGACCGCCAGTAACATCTTGCTTATTTTCAATTGTGGTATATGGTGTTATCTTAGCCCAAAGGTAGGTTATTGGACGTGCTTGCTGAAGGTAAACGGAGGTAATCATAAAGCTCCCTTTCTGCTTATCAGGATGCCCCTTTACCTTAACATAAGAACGTAAACTATCAGCAGTTCCCGGGCTCTCAATATACTTATTAAGGGGCCAAAATAAGAACCAGCCAATAAATAAAACGGCAAATAGTGTAACCAGTATTCGCCGCATAATTAACTTATCTTGTTTTTTCATTATGCTCCTTAACCCGCTTTAATTTTTCTTCCTTAATTCGTTGCTTTAATGCTTCGTTAATATTCTTCGGGAGGTAAGAAGAAATGTCACCACCAGAAGACGTTACTTCTTTTAAGATACTACTAGAAAGGTGTTGATATTCTGGTTTTGCAAGGAAGAAGACCGTTTCACACTGATCATCCAAGAAATTGTTCATTGCGGCAATGTCTCGTTCATATTGAAAATCAGTGCTATTTCTCAAACCACGCATTAAATAATCGGCACCAATCTTATTCATTAAGTCGACCGTCAACCCATCAGTTGTAATTACTGAAACATTATCTAAGCCAGAAACAGCCTCCTTAATTTGTTCAACCCGTTCCTCTACGGTAAATAATGGTTTCTTATTTTGGTTTGTCATTACGGCAACGGCCAATTGATCAAACAGGGCACTTCCCCGCTTAATTAAATCTAAATGACCTAATGTTAATGGATCAAATGTCCCAGGAAATACTGCAACTTTCATCTTATTTACCCTCTTTCAAATCGATAGAAATTTAAAACTGTAATACCATAACTTTGTTTTTTAATAAATTTAAACGAATCAATATCATTTGACAAATCTGCTTCTTGATTAGTTTCAGCAACTATTAACGCATTGTCATTCAAAAGGTCAAGTTCGACCATTCGATTCATGTCCTTAACAATTTGCTGCTTAGCATAAGGGGGATCAAGGTAAATCAAGTCAAACTTTTTCCCTTGCTTTTGAAGAACCGTGAGCGCCTTTCGTGAATCCATTTTTAAAACGGTAAACTTTTCAGGGTGCTTGGTTACCTCAATGTTACTCTTAATAGTCTTAATTGCTGGATAAGCGCGATCAACCAAAACCGCATGTTCGATCCCTCGTGAGACTCCTTCGATACTTAAGCCTCCACTACCACCATATAAGTCAAGACTAATTCCACCCTTAAAGTAAGGACCAATAATATTGAACAATGCCTCTTTCACTTTATCAGTTGTTGGTCGGGTTGCCATTCCAGGAACAGCACTTAGTCGACGACCACCGAAATCACCAGCAACAATTCTCATTTCTAATCATCCTCATCATGTTGTTTATATAGTCCAGTTTGTTCTAAATCGGTCAATGTTGGATCAAGATCAGGCCGTGCAGAATCAATCACCCGCTTTACCGAACGAAGGTGTTGAACTTTTTTCTTCACGTCATCATAAGACTCCTGGTTAACATACAAAACCACATAGTGAAAATGTTTTGATGTATACCTTAATTGACCATAGTGATGGAGGGTTCGTATTACTCGATATCCATTGTAGTAAACGATCAAGGCTCGTCGCTTAGTTAAATTAAACACTCACTTTCCCTCCTTGACGGACATTTTTCTGCAATGCTCGACGTTTATTTTGACGAATACTAATATTCATGATTAATCCAACAGTAAATGACAGGATCAACATACTTGAACCACCATAACTAATAAAAGGAAATGTCACACCGGTAATTGGCAATAGACCGAGGACCCCACCAATATTAAAAAATGTTTCAATTAAAATAAACGTTGCTGAACCATAACATAATAGCATTTCATACATGGAATTACTACGAACGCCCACCTGGATCATTCGACAAATAATTACCATTAACAATATCAAAATTACACTGACACCAACTAAGCCTAGCTCCTCACTCGTAATCGACATAATGAAGTCAGTGTTTGGCTCAGGAAGATACCCCATTTTCTGGACACTATTACCTAAACCAGAACCAAAAATTCCACCATTACTAATAGCGTAATAAGAATTAACTAACTGGCTTCCTGAACCGGAAGCATTCCCAAATGGATTTAAAAAGGCAACAAACCGTGCCATCCGGTACCCGTGAATCAAACCATTTTCAACTGCTTTTTCGATTAACAAGTAACCCATAATTGGAATAAACAGTAAAACACTAATACCAAAACTCCAGCGGAAATCACAGGCCAAGAAGAGAACCGCAACGATCATAATATTAATTGCCATCCCACCAATATCTGGCTGAAGAGCAATCAGGAGTAAGCATAGGGCTACCACAAGCCACGGGCCACCACCCGAACTAATAAAGTGAGCGTTTCGCGAGCGTGCTCGTGCCATCCGATCTGATAAGTACAAAATAAAATAGACCTTACAAATTTCAACCGGCTGAATATTAATAACTCCAAGATTAATCCAGCCTTTTGCACCATTCACAGCATGACTCAACACGAGAACAAATAAAAGCATCCCCACCATAACAAATGTCGAATCACGTAAAAAGCGTGGCGTTCGATAATGCTCTAAAGAATAGTTAGCACCAAAAATCAAACAACAAATTCCCATTATGACATAGATTATTTGTTTAATCAGGTACGCAGTTGGTGATCCGCCGTTCTGCATTTCGATTGCCGCACTGGAAGAATATACCATCACAATGCCGATCATACAAAGAACTAAGTAGGGCACCATTAAATAATAATCCCAGTAATGAAAGTTTTTCCAAACCTGGGAAAGATGAATTTTATGAATATGCTTAACTTTCACTATTGCACCCACCTAATTGAAAAAATTCTCTTTTATTATACACCAAAAACAAAAATAGTCCTGAAGGTGGTGCAAGAAGTCATCTTCAGAACTATTTTTAAAATAATATTATTAACTTACTTCCGTGAGGCAGCACGGCGGCGCTTAGCATCCTTTTCACGGGCGTTAGTATTCAAAATTTTCTTCCGTAAACGAATATTTTCAGGTGTTACTTCACAGTATTCATCTTCGTTTAAGAATTCAAGGGATTCTTCAAGGGAGAAGTGGGTAGGAGTCTTAATGTGGGCCATTTCATCAGAACCAGCCGCACGAACGTTGGTTAAGTTCTTACCCTTAGTAATGTTAACCGTAATATCATTTTCACGGCTGTTTTCTCCAACGATCATTCCTTCGTATACTTCTGTACCTGGATCAATTAATAATTGACCACGACTTTCAATCCCCATCATGGCGTAAGTGGTAGCCTTACCAGCATTCATTGAAACAAGAGTACCCTTTTGACGACCAGGATTCCAGTTCTTAATAACTGGAGCATACTTTTCAAAGGTATGACTCATAATTCCGTAACCACGAGTCATTGTCATGAATTCAGTTGAGTAACCAATCAACCCACGTGATGGTGCTAAGAAGATTAACCGGGTTTGACCATTGTCACCTGGTTCCATGTTCTTCATTTCACCCTTCCGCTTGGAAAGACTATCGATAACTGCACCCGTGTATTCATCAGGAGTATCAATTTGAACTTCTTCGTATGGTTCACACATTACACCATCAATTTCACGATAGATAACTTCTGGACGTGAAACTGATAATTCGTATCCTTCACGCCGCAAAGTTTCGATCAAGATTGAAAGGTGTAATTCACCACGACCAGAAACAGTCCAGGCACCTGGATCATCAGTATCTTCAACCTTTAATGATACATCAGTTTGTGTTTCACGCTTCAAACGATCTTCAAGTTGACGGGCAGTAACAAACTTACCTTCACGACCAGCAAATGGAGAATCATTAGTCCGGAAAGTCATCCGTAATGTAGGTGGATCAATCCGTAATGGTGTAATTGCTTCTGGGTGTTGAGGATCAGCAACAGTTTCACCAACGTTGATGTCTTCCATTCCTGAAACAGCAATCAAGTCACCGGCTTCGGCTTCCTTAATTTCCAACCGCTTTAGACCGAAGAAACCAAAAAGCTTAGTAACCCGGAAGTTCTTCTTGGAGCCATCAAGCTTCAACAAGGTAACGTTATCGCCGACCTTGATCTTACCACGGAAGACACGACCAATACCAATCCGACCAACAAAGTCGTTGTAATCCAAGATTGCCACTTGGAATTGAAGTGGTTCATCAGAATTATCAACTGGTGCTGGAATAGTCTTAACAATAGTATCAAACAATGGCTTCATGGTATGTTCTTGAGTAGAAATATCAGAGTCATAGCTTGAAGTACCGTTCATAGCTGAAGTGTAAACAACAGGGAAGTCAAGTTGATCTTCATCAGCGCCCAATTCAATAAAGAGGTCAAGAACTTCATCAACAACTTCTTCAGGACGTGCACCCTTACGGTCAACCTTGTTAATAACTACGATTGGTGTCAAGTGTTGTTCAAGAGCCTTCTTCAAAACAAACCGAGTTTGTGGCATTGTTCCTTCAAAAGCATCAACAACTAAAAGAACACCATCAACCATCTTCATAACCCGTTCAACTTCACCACCGAAGTCAGCGTGTCCTGGGGTATCAAGAATGTTAATTTGGTACTTACCATATTTAACAGCAGTGTTCTTTGACAAGATGGTAATACCACGTTCACGTTCAATAGCGTTAGTATCCATTGCCCGATCTTCAATGGAGAAGTGTTCTGGCAAGGTATCTGATTGTTTAAGCATTTCGTTAACTAGGGTAGTCTTACCGTGGTCAACGTGGGCAATAATCGCAATGTTCCGAATGTCGTCACGAGATTTCAAGATTCAATCTTCCTTTCATCTTAACTCTACTCTAACAAGTTCAGTATACACTGTCCCGCGAGTGATTTCATAAAAAAACTGCGACAAATTAGTCACAGCTTCGACAACTATTTAGTAATCTGCCAGATATCCTGACAAACTTTTTTCGTTGCTACTAATACAGTGTTTGATGATAGCACATTAAGCGGTTGGTCGTCAATTGTTTTCACTAGCAAACCAAGTTCTTCTGCAATTACCATTCCGGCAGCAATATCCCACGGCTTTAACCTTGACGTATACCCACCTAATTGGCCATTTAAAACGTGAATTATTTCAATTCCTGCACTGCCATACATTCTTAGTCCAGCAGCCTGCTGAGCAATTTCTTGTTGATGACAATGATTTTTAATTAATTGCCAGCCATTAATTGCGATTAAACTATCTGCTAACGAAGAATTGGCTGGTTCCTTTAATCGCAGTTTGTTGACATATGCTCCATGTCCTCGCCAAGCATGGTATAAGCGCTTATTCATCACATCCATAATGTAGCCTAAAGTTGGTACCCCATCACAATATAAGGCTACCATAATGGCAAAATGATCCCGTTGTTTAACAAAGTTTAATGTTCCATCTATTGGGTCAATAATCCAGACGTTGCCATTCAGATCAGGATCGATCTTATGATTAAAACTCTCTTCCTCTCCCACAATTCGTGCTGATGGGTCAATTTCTAAAAGACGTTTCCTAATCAATTGTTCATTCTGGCGGTCAACATTGGTCACCAAATCATTAGCTGACGACTTGGTATCAACCTTAAGCGGTGTATTCATTAGCTCAATTGTCTGCTTTCGAGCACTCCACAAAAGCTCCTGAACTTTTTGATCAAACCTTTCTAGTGTTTCACTATTTACCATCCTGATTCACCCGTATCTTCCCAGCCGTTTTTTCTTTTGCTACCTGCATTACCTTATATAAAGAATAGCCAGAAACATCCTCAAAGAGTTTTCCTAGCTGCTTTTCATACGCCTTTGAGTTTGCTACTTGTTTAAATTTCTTGTATTGGTCGATAACTGCTTGCCGCTCAACTCCAACTTCGTATGCATCTTCTACCACCCGAAACATCCCAATTACTTCTTTCATTTCATCATTTGTCCAATCAGGATCAATCGGGTAAGAATAACTATTCTCCTTAGTTGCCATTTAACCATCACACCCCTCTTCATTAATATCGTTAGCTACTACCATTTTAGCTTTAAACCCACAAAACACGCTACCAAAATGATAGCGTGTTTTGAGGATTATGGATGTTTTTCGACATTCTAAATGTGAGTTGGGAAGCCAAGAGCAACATCAGCTGCTTCTTGAATTGGTTCATTCAAAGTTGGGTGTGGGTGAATTGTCAAAGCAACATCTTCAACGTTCATTCCACAGTTAACAATTAATGAAAGTTCCCCAGCTAAAGTACTTGCTTCTGGGCCAACTACTTGTGCACCAACAACGTTCTTCTTGTCCTTCGTGTAGATAAAACGAACAAATCCTTCTGGTTCATCAAGTGAAACGGCACGTGCATTACCGGCAAATGGGAATTGTGCTGTAGCAACTTCGATTCCCTTTTCCTTAGCTTGGTCAGCGTTCATACCAACTTCAGCCAATTCTGGGTCTGCAAAGCAAACTGCAGGAACACCAACCCAATCATTAGCAGTATTCTTACCAGCAATTGCACCAGCAGCAGTCTTTCCTTCGAAGAATGCCTTGTGTGCCAAAGCGGGACCTGGAACAATGTCACCAATAGCATAGATATGATCAACTGAGGTCTTACCTTGCTTATCAACAACAACCTTACCATGGTCATCCAACTTAACACTGGTCATTTCAAGACCAAAGTTATCAGTGTTTGGCTTCCGGCCTACTGAAACCATGCAGTAGTCAGCAGTTAATGATTGTTCCTTACCGTCTACTTCATAGTTAACAGTAACGCTCTTGTCATCCTGTGAAGAACTCTTTGCCATTGCGTTTGTAACAATGTCAATGCCCTTCTTCTTCAAGTTCTTTTCAACAACTTTAACCATATCTTTGTCAAAGCCATTCAAAATTGAACCGGTTCCTTCAAGAATTGTTACGTGTGAACCAAGGTCAGCATATGCACCAGCTAATTCAGTACCGATGTAACCACCACCGATAACAACGAATTCTTTTGGAACTTCAGGAAGGTTCAAGCCACCAGTAGAGTCAATAACCCGACCTTCAAACTTGAAGCCCTTAATTTCAACTGGACGTGAACCAGTAGCAAGAATTAAGTTGTTCCACTTAATTACCCGGCCGTTGTCATTGTCCATGAATTGTTTAGGACCAGTCTTCATAACCCGAAGTTGTGAGTCACTGTCCATTACAGCTTCACCATCAATGATTTCAACCTTATGCTTCTTTAAGAGCATCTCAACACCACGGGTCATCCGGTCAACAACCTTGTGTTGCTTCCAATCTTGAGTCTTTGCAAAGTCGATTGAAGCATCAGTCTTTGAGATTCCGTATGTTGAAGAATCCTTAGCTTGTTGCAAACGGTGACCAGCAGCAATTAAAGCCTTTGATGGAACACAACCAACATTAAGACATACACCACCAAGTCCTGGTTCACCCTTTTCAATCAAGGTAACCTTTTGACCTAATTCTGAGGCACGAATAGCGGCAACGTAACCACCAGGACCTCCACCTACAATAACAGTATCTTTTTGTTCAACATCAGCCATACTAATTAGCCCTCCATCATCAATAATTCAGGATCTTCAAGGAGCTTCTTCAAGTAGTTCAAAGCTTCTGTAGCAAGGGCACCATCAATCAAACGGTGATCAACGGTTAATGACAACTTCATGTTGTGACCAACGACAATTTCACCATCTGCGTTAACAACTGGTTCAGTTGCAATTGTACCCATACCAAGAATAGCTACTTCTGGTTGATTGATGATTGGTGTGAACCATCCACCACGCATTGAGCCAATGTTAGAAATAGTCATGCAGCCATGAACCATACTTTCTGGGCTAAGTTTGTTTTCTTCAGCAGCTTCAGCATTATCTGAAATTTCCTTAGCGATTTCAAACATACTCTTTGAATCAGCATTCTTAATGTTAGGGTTGTAAAGACCGTGGTCAGTACTTGTAGCAATACCAATGTTGTAGTAGTGCTTTTGAATAAGTTCTTGAGTACTGTCATCAATTGAACTGTTGAATTCTGGGTACTTCTTCATCATCGCAATCAAAGCCTTAACAACATAAGGTAAGAATGTTAGGTGAATTCCTTGATCAGCTGCTACAGGCTTGTACTTCTTCCGGTTAGCCATCATCTTAGAAACTTCTGCGTTAGCGAATACAGTTACCATTGGGCTAATGTCAGCAGATTCACGCATGTTCTTAGCGATGATTTGACGCATCTTGGACAATGGTTCACGGGTTTCAGCATCCTTGCCAGCACCTTCATAAGGCTTGATAGTATTACCTGCAGCAGGTGCACTAGCAGCAACGGTAGCATTGGCAGCAGGAGCGGAGACAGCAGCACCATTGAAGTTATCAATATCTTCTTTTAATACTTGACCGTGATTACCACTTGGTTGTACCAATGAAATGTCAACGCCCTTGTCACGAGCATATTGACGTACAGATGGCATTGCCATAACAAGCTTGTTAGGTTCAGCTAATGGTGCTACTCCGCCTTGCTTTGGAGCAGGTGCAGGTGCACTAGAAGCAGCTGGTGCTTCACTTTCAACTGGAGCACTTGATTCTTCAGCAGCAGTGTCGTCAGCACTGTCATCGGCATCTTCAGCGTCTTCATCTTCAACGTTTGTGCTTACGCCATCCTTGCCATCATCGATCAATACAAGGTCATTACCCTTTTCAACATGATCGTCTTCCTTTGCTTCGATCTTCTTAATTGTCCCGGCAACAGGAGAAACAAGTTGGGTAGTTGATTTATCAGTTTGAATTTCTACTAATGGGTCACCATCTTTGACTTGGTCGCCTTCCTTAACTAAGAAAGAAGCGATGTCCCCTTCAGTCAAACCTTCACCCATTTCAGGTAGTCTAAATTTATAAGCCATATCGATTTAACTTCCTTTCTTAATCAGTGGTGTGTGCACCGCGATTAATAATTAACAGCTTGTGTTGCGGCATCTTCAATGTCATCAGCACCAGGAAGCCATACATTTTCTGCTTGTGGGAATGGGTAAACAGAGTTTGGAGCAGCTACACGAATAACTGGAGCATCCAAGTACATGATGGCACCTTCTGAAATAGCAGAAGCTACTTGTGCACCGACACCGGCCATCTTTTGTGCTTCTTGAACGATTACTACATGGTGAGTCTTCTTGATAGATTCAAAGATAGTGTCTGTGTCAAGTGGGTAAAGTGAACGGAGATCGATAATTTCTGCTGAGATATTCTTCTTAGCAAGCTTCTTAGCAGCCTTTTGAGCTTCTGAAACTTCACCACCATAAGCAATGATTGTTACATCGTTACCTTCTTCAACGACATTTGCCTTGTCCAAAGGAACAGTGTACTTGTCATCAGGAACTTCGCCCTTAACTGAACGGTAGAGACGAAGGTTTTCAAGGAAGAGAACTGGGTCATTATTTTCAATAGCGGAAATAACAAGTCCCTTAGCGTCATAAGCTGAACTTGGTGTAACAACACGAAGACCTGGAATACCTACGAAGAAGTTTTCAAGATCATCCCCGTGCAATTCAGCAGTATGAGTACCACCACCGTATGGAGTACGGATAGTGATTGGCATGTTCTTAGTACCATCATATTGGAAACGTACACGTGACATTTGTCCAGCAATTGAGTCCATTGCTTCAAAAGTGAAGCCCATGAATTGAATTTCTGGAACTGGACGCCAACCAGTAGCGGCTAAACCAATTGACAGACCTAAAATACCAGATTCAGCTAATGGTGTACTAAATACACGGTCCTTACCGTACTTTTCTTGCAAGCCGTTAGTAGCACGGAAGACACCACCGTTTTTACCAACATCTTCACCGAAGACCAAGGTCTTTGGATCTTCAGACAAAGCAATGTCAATACCTTCAGTAATAGCTTTGATATAAGTCTTTTTAGCCATGATTACTTCGACTCCTTTGCTTCGTACTTCTTAATTTGTTCTTTGATATCTGGGGTTGGAACTTCGAAGGTCCGCTTAAGCATGTCTGTAACCTTTTCTGGTTCTACAGAGTCAGCTTCCTTCATAGCCTTCTTGAAGTCTTCCTTGCATTCATCAGCATACTTGTTTTCTTCGTCTTCAGACCAGAGGCCCTTCTTAGTCAAGTACTTACGAAGCCGAATCAATGGATCCTTGTCGAACCATGGCTTTTCTTCTTCCTTGGTACGGTAACGACTAGGATCGTCACCAGCAGAACTGTGAGCACCGAACCGGTATGTTAAGGTTTCAATTAATACTGGACCATTGCCAGCTGCAGCGAATTCACGAGCTTCCTTAGCAACTTCATAACATGCCAAGACATCCATTCCGTCAACTTGAACACCTGGAATACCAGCTGCAACACCCTTTTGAGCAATGGTTTGAGCATAGGTTTGAAGCTTCCGTGGGAATGAAATTGCCCAGCCGTTGTTTTGAATAATGAATACGGCAGGAGCTTGGAATGCACCAGCAAAGTTCATCCCTTCGTAGGTGTCACCTTGTGATGAACCACCTTCACCGGTATAAGCATAAGCAACGGCATCCTTTTCACCGTTCTTCTTAATACCAAGAGCACCACCGGCCATTTCAACCATTTGGGCACCAATGATAATTTGTGGACGTAATGCACGAGCGTCGAACATGTTACCTTTGAGGTAACCCTTTGACCAAAGGTACATTTGAGCAACAGTTGCACCGTGTTGAATTAATTGAGGTAAGTCACGATATGCAGGGAATAAGAAGTCATTCTTCTTAAATGCAGCCGCGGTCCCCATTTCTGAGGCCTCTTCACCCCAAGTTGGGGCATAAAATCCTAAACGACCTTGCTTGGAGAAACTCATGGTTTGTTCGTGAAGTGCACGTTCCCAAACCATCTTCTTCATTAAGTCAACTAACAGATCATCACTGAAGTTAGCCATTAAATCCTTGTTAACGACATTCCCATCATTATCGAGAATTTGAACAGGCTTTGCATATGGAGCGCCTTCTTCAGCTTTAATCTTTGCAAAGTCAACAGCTTTGGTATTGGCCATTATAAAACATCCCTTTCCAAATCCAATTAACATCATCGTAAGCGATTACTTACCTTACTTACATTATTTAGTATACCGCTCTTTAAACATAATACAAGCGCTTTCATAGACTTATTTTGATTAATTCGACTAATATTTTCTTAAATTGTATACGTTTTCAACAAAAATGATTGTTTATACTTTATTTTTTACCTTTTTTTGTTTTTACCGTTATTTTTATTCAATTTCAGATTGTGATAAACTACTATTTGTTTGAACAATAAATTTTAAACGATAAATAATGTAGATTAGTTTTTTATTTGGAGGATGATCATTGTGTATTTAATGAAAGATATTGTTCGCGATGGTGACCCTGTCTTACGGAAACGTGCTGCAAAAGTAACATTTCCACTTTCAGAAGAAGATCAAGAATTTGCCAAGCGTGCTATGGAATATCTTGAAGTAAGTCAGGATCCAGAACTGTGTAAAAAATATAAACTCCGTGCTGGTGTCGGGCTAGCTGCTCCGCAAGTCGGCATTTCAAAGCAAATGGCCGCTGTTTTGGTTCCATCCCTAAACGAAGACGACGATCAGCCTTCATTCAAGGATGTTATCATTAACCCAGTAATTGTTAGTGAATCCGTGCAATATGGAGCACTCACTGAGGGTGAAGGTTGTCTTTCGGTTGATAAAGATGTTCCCGGATATGTTCCTCGTCACGACCGCATCACTTTGCGCTACCAAGACGTTAAGGGTGAAACTCATCAACTTCGGTTGAAGAATTACCCAGCAATCGTTTGTCAGCATGAAATCGATCATCTTCATGGTGTCTTGTTCTATGATCATATTAATAATGATGATCCATTTAAGGCCCCTGATGATACAATCATGATTAGCTAAGCTTACTTAAAAGGCTCCAGCGTTCGGTAGTTACCGAATACTGGAGCCTAACTTAGTTATAAAGCTCTCTATTTCCTGCTTTTTTGATCATGCTGATCCAACCGCCGAAGATCTGCAATGTATTCTCGCGTAGCCTCATTTAAGACATAAGCAACATCAATATGCAGAACATTCTCATACGTCCACCAATCGGTTACTTTAAAGACTGTTGAACTTTTCTCAAAGGATTGAATTTGGTTTTGCTTAGCATATTCAGTTAGTTTCTTTTCAAGATCATCCCTACTAAACTGATCATGTGTAAGGTGATATTGTGCCGGAGTAAAGTGAAACTCGAAAGCTAAAACACCTTTTCCCCAAACGTCTGCAACAATTTCGGAAGATAATGAAAAAGAGTGACCGGTTAGCTGAGTAAGGCAATCATTTACTGCCTGGTCGGTTACTGATTGGGCCTGATTCTTTAACATTAGCGTTGCGCGGTTAATCAATAAGCGATGAACGGCAACGTAAATAAGAATAACAACAATAACCGCTAAAAGAACTAGCCAAAAGAACGACATAGGCTCATCCCATTTCTTAATTATATTTAACTTAATCATACCATTTTACAATTTTAAGTAACACAGTTGATTAGATGTGCTAAAATAATTTAAGTAACTAAAGTTTAAATAACATAATAAGGAGCTTTTTACAGTATGACTTTTAAGGTATACTACCAACCCGATGCAACTAAACGGCCGGTTCGTGAAAATACTCAATCATTGTATATTGAAGCTGATTCAGAGGCTCAGGCATTATTATTGGTTGAAGAAAATACTGACTACAACATTGAATTTGTTGAACAATTAGACGATAAAGCTTTGGAATACGAAAAGCAAAATCCAAACTTTAAGATTACTAAGTTCTAATTGCTAATTAAGACAGTCGGGGAAAAATCTCTCGGCTGTCTTTTGCTTGATCCTAGGGAGGTCTAATTATGCATTATGAGATAATCCTAAATCCAACTGCAGGAAATGGAAAAGCTCAAAAAACTTGGAACATTCTCCAGCCAGTTATTGAAGGACAGTTAGATTATTCCCTCCACCAAACCGACTATGCTAACCATGAAGCTTTCTTTGCAAAGCGGATTGCTAAAGCTTACCCTCATAATTCGGATACCGTTGTAATTGTGATCGGTGGCGATGGGACTCTCCATAACGTTCTAAACGGCTTAGTTAAAGCTGGTTCCACCCTTCCGCTATCATATATTCCCGCGGGAACCGGTAATGACTTTGCTCGTGGCTACGGAATTTCGTTAAATCCAGAAAAGGCTCTCCAGCAAATAATTTTGACAACCAAAGCACGCACCATCACAATTGGCCATTACACCGAATCAATCAAGAATGAGGAAGGTTATTTTCTTAACAACATTGGGATTGGCTTTGACGCCGCAATTGTTAGCCGAACTAATTCATCAAAGACTAAAAAAAGCCTCAACAAATTGCGGCTAGGAAACTTGTCCTACCTCAGCAAGGCATTCGGTGTTATTTATGATCAGCAACCGTTCCAACTAACTCTTCAGGAACAGGGTCACCACCATATTTTTGCTAATGCTTTTATTGTAGTAGCAACAAATCATCCGTATATTGGTGGCGGTTTCCAAATTGATCATTCAGCCAATGTTAATGATGATGCAATTAGTATGGTCGTTGCCGAACGAAAGAATTGGCTTCTGACCCTTTGGGAGGTTATTCAGTTTGGTCGCGGTAAATTAGCGGAATCACGGTTTGCCCACCACTTTCACGCTAAAGCTCTCCATTATTCCACAACTTCATTGGAATTTGGTCAAATTGATGGGGAAAACATGGGAAATCGGTTTTACGATTTGAATGTTGATACTAGTCACTATCAATTTTGGCAAGAACCGCTTAATTAAAGCCAACAATAAAAAATGGACCGGAAAATTGATGTTTTCCAGTCCATTTTTTATTGTTGGTAAGTTAATTATCTTTAGGATAACCAACCAAGTGTAGCTTCCCGTGAATGTATTCACCGAGATAAATATCATTAATACTCTCAAAGCCGGCTTCTTTCACCTGTTCAGCAATCCACTTTTCATCATGGTGAATTAATTCAAGAACATCCATGTTAATTTGACCATCATTAATTAGCGGGAAACCGATATTTTCATCACTATTTTCAATTACTACCAATTGACCATTCTGCTCTAAGATGCCGCTTTTAACTTTAGCAATTTCATAAATTCCATGACTTCGCAAGCGGAACATTAACTCATTGGCAGTCATTCCTGCGCGCATACAATTATCCACCAGTAATTGACCATCTTTAATTAGTAGTCGAGGGCGGCCGTCAATAATATTCTGGATTGTCGCGTTATGCTCCTTAGCGTATTTAACGATAAACACAATCAATGTCCAGATTAAAAGAACCATTACGAACTGCAGCACGGTAATGTCCTGGTTATAAATGATTCCACCAATAATTCCCCCAAGAACATAATTTTGCACTTGGTCAATTGCAGATGTTGGTGCTAAATTTCCTTTCCCCAGAATATTAATCTGGAAAATAAGGCAGATCATTCCTAAAACAAATTTAATTGTAATTAAACCATAATCCATAACCATCCCCCCTATTTCTGAATAATTACCCGATGATCAACAACGTGTGCACGGGTAAGCGTGTAGTTATCGCCACTTGGGCTCAAATTTACCCGATAATCCTTTTTATCGAACCGGACAATAATTCCGTCAGTTAGGGTTGTTGAATTAACAACAACTTTGTTTGAATTAATGCCATGATCCTTAGCAACTGCACGAATAAAAGGGCGCATCTGTAACGATTGTGACTGTTGGGAGTAAGTTTTTTCTAAATTAGTAATTTGTAATCCCGCAAAAATCAGCAAAAGAAGAAAGAAGATAATTCCTAAGTCGCGATAACGGGTTTGCAATTGATGGCGAAAATAGCGAAAGGAGTTAATTAAAACTAATAATATCAATATCAGGATTACTGCATAGTTAATTAAACTATTAAACTGTTGCTGGTGCATAAAGTAACTCTCAGTATAAAAAGTCATCTACTCAGCCTCTCTATTAATAAATCACAAAAACAACCTAAGATTAGTTTAAAGCAAAGATAATCTTAGGTTGTTTTATTTTACCATTTTTAATGTTTACTTGACTGTCCCAGCAAAACTTGGTGTAAAGTATGAGCTTAGGTTATATACTGCAACGTTGGTTCCAGGCTTAGCCGCAGCAGCATATTGATTGTTCCCCATGTAAATACCAACGTGGTATGAGCTGCCATGATTTCCCCAGAAGAGAAGGTCTCCTGCTTGAGCCTGACTAACTTGCTTGGTAGTAACGTAGCTTTCCATGGCAACGGTATTGTGTGGCAATTGCTTTCCTTCAGCATTTGCATATACGTATTGAACAAATCCTGAACAATCCATTCCGCTTAATGAATTACCGCCCCATTGATATGGAACACTGTTAGAACTAGCAATCTTACTTGCTAAACTAACAACTGAGCCAGATTGCAAGTTAGAATTGTTTTGGTTTTGACTTGCAGTTTGTTGACTAGTTGCCTGTTGAGCAGCTTGGCTATGTTGAGCTTGTGATTGTTGTGTTTGTTGAGATGCAGCTGAACTAGTAGTTACTTGTTGACTTTGTGCTGTCGTTTGGTTAGTTGCGGCTGCTCGTGAAGCTGTACTATAAGCCACTGCTTGAGTACTATTAGCAGAAACAGGTTGTTGACTGTTTACCTGTTGATTATCTGCTACAGCAACTGCAGAGCTCTGTTGACTAGGCGCAGCAGAGTTATAAGCAGCTGCATTTACTGTACTTGTATATGCTGAACTAACCATTTGTGATGATTGTCCTTGTTGATTAGCCGCTTGTTGAACGGTGTTTCCCATTGCTTGTGGTTGGGCAGCTTCGCTAACAGCTCCTTGAACAGCTTGCGGTTGAGCCTGTTGAACATTTCCTGTAACGGTAAATGATTGTGGTTGAGCAACTGGGGCAGCACTTGATTGTGATACTGCTGAGTTAACATTTTTGCCATCAATTGATAATTGTTGACCAACATAAATCAAGTTTGGATTCTGGATATGATTCCAAGCAACAAGATCATTAAGGCTAACGTTAAATTGAACAGCTAGTTCACTTAAGGTATCGCCACTCTTAACCACATAAATTCCATCCTTAGCAACTGAAGCCGACTTAGAAGAAGCTGATGATGATTGAATTGGCGCTAATGATAACTGACCGCTATTACGAACAGCATTAGCAGAAGAACTCATTGATGCTGGTTGTTCAGCATGACTAGAACTCTTTGCCTTTGCTTCAACAGTATTATTAGCTTGGGTAGTCAGTGCAAAAACACTTAATGCTCCCAGCGTTCCAGCAACTAATCTTGTTGATGAACTATACTTACGTACTTTCTTTACCATACAGAAACATCCTCTCAAAAACGAAAAAATAATTGCTAATTACTTAGTTAATAACTCAAATCTCTTTTACCATATCATTTTTTTAGAAATTCTTGTACTAATTTTAACATTTTTAAAGATTTTATTTTTTACCTAAATTTCAAGAATAAGTTAGCCACTGGACTCAAATAAATAATACTGACCAATTGATTATTGGTTGATGGAGCTGT